>Ga0081538_10000428_pt1 | contig 47270 bp, 43 predicted proteins | sample TabmetS5T2R1_FD_71022 | JGI IMG/M metagenome (GOLD analysis project Ga0081538, IMG submission 71022) | Tabebuia heterophylla rhizosphere microbial communities from the University of Puerto Rico - S5T2R1 | ecosystem: Host-associated > Plants > Roots > Rhizosphere ... | reverse complement strand
CGTACTCAGCTGATGGAGTGATTGAGGCGGTGACGTTGCAAGATCACGCCGGCTGGTACCTCGGTGAGCAGTGGCATCCGGAAGACTCGGCTGCTACAGATCCGGTACAGGCTGAGATCTTCCGGCATTTCGTCGATGCCGCCACCGCGCGTGTTCGCACATCTGCTATGGCGCGCTGAGCTGTAGGTGCCGCGGCCTAGCTTGAACCTCTGCGGAGTATGCCCTTCGACAGGCTCAGGACACATCTGTAAGGCTGAGGGCGCATCTGTAGGGCACAGGGCACATTTGATCATGTGCTGATTACTGAACGCTCAGTTCCTCCGCGTCAGTGATCAAGGCCGCCGGCTTGGCCTCCAGTTCGGTGACGATGGACCGCAAGCTGTTGGTGAGATCAGCCAATTTTCTTGGCGAAAGCGCCGCCACCACCTCCGCCTCCGCAGCATTGAATGCTGGGTAGAGCTCCTTCATTAGGGCCGCGCCTGCGGGCGTCAGTTCCAGGTTTACCAGCCGCCTATCACTGTCGCTGACTCTCCGGGTTATGAGGCCGCGGGCTTCAAGTGTCTTAACGACGCCGGTGAGCGTCGCCTTAGAAATCGCAGCATTCTCGGCTGCATGGCGGGTTTCCACCCCATCCCAGATCCACACGACCCAGAGCACCACGAAACCTGTCCAGGTAAGCCCGTGCTCCCGTAGCACTGAATTGGTGAGGTAGACGCGCACTGCGTTGGCGGCGCGGTAGAGACTCGACACAGCGGCAGAGGCGGGAAAGTTCAATGGCAGGTCACTTACGTGGTCGCTCATCGCCTTCTCGGTTTCGGCGAGTGTGTGGCGATCCGGCATGACGGCAATGCTAGAGGGTTGCTAGTGACCGGCCGCCGTTCCACACCACACCCACCTGCCGGTAGTAACCGCCGATGATCTCGTCGACGCTGAGCCGGGACAGCTCCTCAGTGGGGGAGTCAAAGAGGCGCAGTTCGGCGTCACCCGCCCATGCAGGACCGCCCTCGAAGTCGCTTGAGCCGGACTCGATCAGCTCCACGAAGGCATCCCGCGCGCCGGAGGCGATGCCAGGCAGGACACGGTGATGAGCCATCTTGTGCGCGTTGACGAAGCCATTGGTCTCCGATTCCTCACGGAGCGTCAGCACTGCCTCGGCTAATCGACGATCACCGGCGGCCAGGGTCGCACCGAACACTCCGCCGGGCCCGATCTGCGGGGCACCCTGCTTAAACGGATGCGGACGGGTTTGCCACATAGACCCAAGCTTCTTGGGGTAACCCTGGTGAATGCCGCGGGCAATCGCGAAGTCCTTGTCGACCCAGATGTAAACACAGCGCGAGAAGGTCTGACCCTGGAAACTGCAGCGGACGACGACGAAGGCCTCTTTGTACTGCGAGCGGACTGGATCCAGCAGCTCTTCGCGGGAAGACGAGCAGGATTGCCAGTCCGCCCAGATCAAGGCCACCGCCCCGGGATCTTCATCAGCCAGCGAGAGTGGGTCAGGCAGCAGTTCGGCTACCCGGGCAGGGTCCGTACGGTATTCAACCGTCAGAAGATCACCCGAGTAGTACCACGGAGGCGTCGGGATGAGTGAGGACCGGCCGCTCGCCGTACGCGGATAAAAGAAGCCTTTGACGTCGGTCATGCAGCGCTCCTGAAAGCCCGTTCGGTGTGCCCGTCGACAGGCTCAGGGCACATATCTTAGATCGTTTGGATCCGTACGGTACTCGTTTGGCTGAGCCGTTAGCAATGCCGATCAATTCTTCTACCTCGCGCCTCAGAGTCTCTTGCCATAGGCTTGGTCAGGCGATACTGTTCGGACCCAAACGACTGTTCGAAACCTACGTGTACGTAGGTTGCTAGCGGTATCCATACGTTGCAACCTATGCAGACCGTAGGAAAGCTACGTGTACGTAGGTTTCGGAAGCGGTCTGGGAGCACGCGAGGCACAGCGGCTCTGTTCCAAGACAATGAGCGGAGGTTCGGGATGGCTCATTTCGATACGACGGGTCTTGAGGACTTCGCAGCCAAGATGGTGACCCAAGACATCGACGTGGTACGCGTCGGCTATTCCGACATCATCGGCACCGAGCGAGGTCGCGACATCCTGGTCAACCGGTTCGCCCGCACGGTCGGCGATGGGGTGGCCTTCTGTCGGTCGGTCTACGGGACGACACCGATGGGTGATGTGGTCGACATCGAAGGTGGGCTCGAGGCCGGCTTGCCTGACGTATTGGCATTCCCCGACATCGATACCGTCCAACTGGTGCCGTGGGAAAAGGGTGTCGCGCACGTCATTGCTGACATCTATAACCCCGACGGCTCACCGTCCCAGGAAAGTCCCAGGATGGTGCTCAAGCGGGTGATCGAGCAGTTCGCTGATCTGGGAATGCGGCCAGCTGTCGGCCCTGAACTCGAGTTCTACGTCCTGGAACGTACCGACAAGAACCCGAACGGTTGGCAGCGTTACGCCGAGGCAACCGGCAATGTGTACGTCGCCGGGCTCAAGGGCGACCCCGAGAATGTGTTGCTCCGCACCCTGCGTCATCTGTCCGCCTACGGCCTCGAGGTTGTTGCCGCGAATCACGAGTTCTCTAGCGGCCAGTTCGAGATCAACCTGTGGCACTCAGAAGCCCTTGATGCCGCCGATCGCGCGTTCCGTTTTAAGAGCGCGATTCAGGAACTCGCTCGTCAAGAAGACAAACTGGCAACCTTCATGGCCAAGCCATTCAACGACGAAGGCGGATCGGGCTTCCATATTCACTTCTCCACCTGGGATGAGCTTGGTCAGCCCTTGTTCGACGATCCGACGACCGAGGACGGGCTGTCGAAACGGGGCCGGTCGGCGATCGCTGGTGTGCTCGCTCACGCTCCAGCGCTTTCGGCGATCTCCAACCCGACGATTAACTCCTACAAGCGTTTCGGCCCAGACACCCTTGCCCCGTGGTTGATCGACTGGGGCCTGGATAACCGCAGCGCAATGGTCCGAATCCCACCTGAGCGCGGCAGGGCAGCCCGGATGGAGCTGCGACTTGGTGATGCCAGCGCGAATCCTTATCTGGCAATCGCCGGACTGCTCGCGGCCGCCTACCTCGGGATTCGCGATGAGCTGGAGCCTCCCGACCCGCTGGAGGGTTACGGATACGACCCCAGCAAGGCCGAGAAGCTACCTGGTGATCTTGGGACCGCGCTCCAGGCGCTCGAGCAGGACGCCGAGATGACCCGGATACTCGGTGAGCCGTTCGTCAACACCTTCCTTACGTATAAGCGAAATGAGCTCGAACGCTTCAATCATTGGGTCACTGACTGGGAGTTCCGCGAGTACGCGTATCACCTCTAACCGATCAACACTGAGGTGAGGCGTGCCGTTGCACTCGGTGATCAAAACCGGAACTGAATAGGAGAGACCGTGTTACAGCGCACCGCCATACCTCTTGATCAAGTCGACCTCACCGATCTTGATGCTTTTGCCCGCAATGAGGGCTGGGCGATGTTCGACACGCTGCGCGCGGAGGACCCAGTGCATTGGACCTCGGAGGCTCAGCCGAACTCTGGTTTCTGGGCGGTGACCAAATACCACGACATCTGGACCGTGGATCGTGACCCGGAGACGTTCACGTCGACGAAGTACGTCAATCTCGAGGAAGTCGATGATGATCTGATGGATCTGCGGCGGTCCATGCTGGAGACCGATGGGCCGCGGCACCGGGCATTGCGAAAACTCATCCAGCGCGAGTTCAGCCCAGGTCCGCTGACCCGCAACTACGAGGCTTTCTTGCGCGACTTGACCAACGTCACCATCGACAATGCCTTGCAGAACGACGAATTTGACTTCGTTGAAAAGGTCAGTGCGGACTTTCCGATCAACGTCTTGGTCCGGCTGCTCGACGTACCAGTGAGCGACACTGGAATGTTGATCAACTGGGGTAACCAGATGGTCGCCAACACCGATCCCGACTACACCGAGCACCTGATCACCGATCCCGATAGTGATCAATACCGGCACTTGCCGTTCCGCTCGCCGGCGGCGTTGGAGGTTTTCGAATACGGCCGCGAGCTGGCGCGACAGCGCAAGGGCGGCGATGGCACCGACTTGGTCAGCACTCTGGTGAACAAGATTCCAGAAGACGACCAGCCGCTGTCGCCGAGTGACTTCGACAACTACTTCCTGTTGCTGGTGATAGCGGGCAACGAGACTACGCGGCACGCGATCAGCCAGTCCATGCTGGCGTTGATCGAGAACCAAGATCAATTGAAGCTTTTGCGGGAGCAGCCGGAGCTGATCCCAACTGCGATTGAGGAGTTCTTGCGCTGGGCATCGCCGGTCTACCACTTCCGGCGTACCGCGACTCGGGACGTCGAGCTTGGCGGTAAGCAGATCAAGGCCGGGGACAAGGTCGTTATGTGGTTCGCCTCAGGCAATCGGGATGAGGATGTCTTTTCCGATCCCTATCAGTTCGACGTCACCCGTACCAACATTGATCATCTGACCTTCGGCAAGGGCAGCCCGCATGTATGCCTGGGCAACGCCTTGGCGCGGATGGAGATCCGGTTGATGTTCACCGCGTTGATCCCGCGACTGGCATCGATCGAACTGAATGGCGAAGTGACTAGGGTACGCAGCAACTTCATCAACGGGATCAAGAAGTTCCCGGTCCGGGTGCAAGCCAAATGATCACCTGGCTTGCGTGATCGGGATATGCCCACCGCAACTGCCTTCGTCGTAACCTCACGACCGGAGCGCTATATCAAGCAGCTGGTCAGCCACTTTGGAAACAAGGTGACGACCGAGCTCACCGATGAAGGTGGCCGTCTCCAGTTCGACTTCGGAACATGTGATCTCAAGGCCGCGGCAACCGGCATCGAGATGATGGGGAGTGCGGCGGACACAGCCCAGCTGGAGACACTTAAGGATGTCGTTGCCCGCCACTTGGTCCGCTTCGGTTCGAACGAGGAACTCGTCGTCTCCTGGACTTCGAGCGGTTAGCCGATCTGCAGGTGCTGCCGGACGGCATCCAAATGCTGGCGCATCTCCTCGCGAGCGGCGTCGGGATCGCCGCGACGAAGCACGGCCAATAACTGCCGATGTCCCTCGACAGCGGTCCGAGCCGACTCAGGGCTCCCGCGGTCTCGGTAATGAGTTGATTGCACCTGGCCAAGACTGGTGAGGGTTGCCTGGAGCACGCGATTCCCCGATTCCTCTGCAATTGCGCTGTGGAAAGCAAGCGCGAGTTGATTGAACTCCTCAGGCTCGTCAACGACCAGCTCGGATTGATCAATAAGCTCCTCCAGCCGGTCCCACTTAGCTCCTGGCGTGCGTGCGGCGGCGAGCGCGGCAATGGCTGGCTCGATGGAATTCTGAGCGTCGAGCATTTCTGCCGGACCGATGTCGAGTACGTGGTAGGCGACAGCAAGCCCATCAGAGGCATTTGCCACTTCATCGGATATGCGCGCTGAGCCCTTCGACGAGCTCAGGATGGCGCCTGGCGCAGCGCGCCCTTCGACGAACTCAGGGCGCAAATCGGCAGCCGTCAACGCCCGATATTCACCGGCCCAGTAGACCAAGGGTTCACCGGTGCGACCGCCAGCGGCGGCCACCCGACCGACGAGAATCTCATGATCGCCGCCTGGCAGTACGTCCTCAAGACTGCAGTCGAACCAGCTCAGGCAACCCTCGATGATCGGCGCTCCAGTCTGTTGCACTGTCGTCGGCACAGTTGAGAAACCGTCCGGCTCTGGACTTCTCCCAGAGGTGGCGAAATAACCTGCAACCTGCTGTTGATCACTAGCGAGCACGCTCACGGCAAACGCCTCCACCGAGCGCACATATTCAAGTAGCCGGCTGGATCGATTGATGGACACCGTGACCAAGAGCGGATTCAGCGACAAAGAAGCGAAAGACGACACCGTCACCCCGTACGCGCCTTCCGCAGCCCGCGTCGTTACCACGGTTACGCCGGATGCGAATCGTCTAGCGGCTTGTCGGAAGGTGTGTCCGGAGTCCTCGGTCACTTCGCGTTGAGCCCTGCTTCGACCGCTATGCGATCGAGGAATTGATCAACGAGACGGTGCGCTTTTTCACGGCTGGAGGCGTCCCGCTCGGCGGTCTCGCGTACCAGCTCGTCGACGCTGATGCCGAAGCGATCGGCTTCCTCGACGCCGCCCGTCACCATCCAGGAAGCAAGGATCTCCGAGGTCATCTCCGGATGAAACTGGACCGCGAGATTCCGGCCGATGACGAAAGCCTGTGAGCTGTTGGTGTTTCGAGCCACCTCCTGGGCCTCCTTGGGCAGATCCCATTTGTCGTAGTGCCACTGGAACCACGTGCCTGATGGAACCAGCGCGTCATCGTCGGAATCGACATCGACCCAGCCGATCTCTGGTGCTGCCGACCGGGAGACTGATCCACCGTGGGCCGCAGCGAGCAACTGCCCGCCGAAACAGATGCCGAACACCGGCACCTGTTGATCATGGGCCGCGCGCAGCATCTTGAGCTCTGCTGGCACCCACGTTCCGATCGCCTCATGATCATAAACTGACCAAGGCGCACCCATCGGAACGATCGCGTCGAAGTCGCTGGGCTCGGGGAAGTCGACCTCGACATTAGGTGTTAGAAAACGGTCTTCTGCGACTACCTGGTGTAGCACGAGATCGAACCCTCGGTCCGTCAGTCGCTCGCCCACAAAGCCTGGAGTACAGATGTGATCATGCTGAATCAGCAGAGCGCGCACGGCATGAGTCTAATTTGCATCCGAACGATCGGACCGCTGCGCTTCGCCGTATGACTTGTCGGCAACGGTATCTGACAGCTATCGTTCGTATCCGAACAAATGCTGCGCCGGCACCACGGGACGGGATGATGCCAATGACGACCACTCAGACCATCGTCCGGGAGCACGAGGCCGATCTGGTGGTACGAGAGGCGCTATCGGTCGCTGACGGCGTTGTCGCGCTCACCCTTGCCGATCCAAATGGCGGCGAACTGCCGCCATGGACACCAGGTGCGCACATCGACTTCGTTCTTACCGATGAATTGGTCCGCCAATACTCGTTGTGCAGTAGTCCATCGAAGCCTGATATCTGGCGAGTTGGTGTACTTCGGGCGCCGGACAGCCGCGGTGGCTCCGAGCGGGTCCATGGCTCGCTGACCCAAGGATCTATCGTGCGGGTGCGCGGGCCGCGGAACCACTTCCCTCTGGTCGCAAGCCCGCGGTACCTCTTTATTGCGGGCGGTATCGGAATCACGCCGATGGTGCCCATGATCGCCGAAGCAGATGCTGCGGGCGCAGATTGGCAGCTGCTCTATGGGGGCCGGGAGCGCGCATCAATGGCCTTCCTGGATGAACTTGCCCAATACGGCGAGCGGGTAACGATCGTTCCGCAGGACGAGAAGGGCATGCCTGATCTTGAATCTGTACTCGGTACCCCGCAGCCGGACACGTTGGTTTACTGCTGCGGCCCCGAGGGCTTGCTCGCTGCAGTCGAGAAGTTCTGCGAGAAGTGGCCACCAGGTTCGCTGCATCTTGAGCGATTCAGCGCCAAGCCGCAGGAACCGGGTGCGGAGGCGGATTCGGAGTTCGAGCTTGTGTTGCAACGCTCCGGCCTGACTCTGCAGGTGCCGCCGGACAAGTCGGTACTCACCGTCATCCGAGATGCCGGCGTCAGTGTTCTCGCATCCTGCATGGAAGGCATCTGCGGAACCTGTGAAACCGAGGTCATCGAAGGAGATGTTGATCACCGCGATTCAGTGCTCAACGAGGAGGAGCAGGCCTCGAACGAGTACATGATGGTGTGCGTATCACGATGCCGCTCACCCCGACTGGTCCTCGACCTGTAGAGCTAGGGAGACCGAACCCATGCGCCAGCGAACCGCAAGCCGCAGTGACCGGATCGAGATGCATCCACGAAATTGCTGGTATGCGGTGGCGACCAGCCCCGAGGTCGGCCGGGAACCGTTGGGTCGCCGTGTTCTTAACACAGGCGTCGTTTTGTTCCGCACCACCGATGGAACCCCGGTCGCGCTCGAGGACCGTTGTGCTCATCGGCCATATCCGCTGAGTCTCGGGCGCGTCGAGGGCGACACGATTGTCTCTGGTTACACCGGTTTCGTGTACGACGCGCGCGGGTTCTGCGTCCATGTGCCAACCCAGAGTGAGATCCCGGTCGGGGCTCGGGTTCGCGCTTTTCCGGTGCACGAAGATGGCATCTTCGTATGGGTGTGGCTGGGCGAGCCTGCTATTGCGGGACTACGTCGCCCGGCCAGCACGCCGTGGCTTAGTGATCCGGGCTGGGCGACTCTCGGCGAGGAGTGGGAGACCGAAGCCGATCTGCTGTTGCTGCACGAGAACTTCGCCGACATCACGCATGTGGCAGTCGTCGACCCTTACATCGCTCCGCCGGTGCTGAGCAGTTCGCCGCCGCCTCTTGAAGTAGAGGTAACCGAGACGACGGTGTCGTTCTCACGTACCTATCAGCCGGCGCCGATCCCTGAGTGGCAGGCCGAGTTGCTCGGGTTGCCAGCCGATGCGGAGCACGTACAGCGGGAGCAGGGTGCGTTCGTAACTCCTGGCCTGTGGGTCGACCGGTGGGACGTCTACGTCGATTCCGCACCAAAGGAGACTCAGATCAACACTTTCCGCTTTACCCACGCAATTACGCCAATTGCTCCCGGTCGGACCCGGCATGCCTGGCGGGTGAGCCGAAACTTTGCGCTTGGTGAGCAGGCGGGGAAGGTGCTGCTGCCGATCTTCACCGACTACTACCAGCGGGTGAAACGAATCCTTGAGACCATGCAGGACGTCCTGGACACCGATGGCCCCCGTGAGGAGGTCAATGTCAGTGCTGACGCGGCCGCCCTGCAGGTGCGCAAGATCATCCGCAAAATGGTGGCGGACGAGGGTGGGTCGGGCTACCGGCGGATGGCGGCCAGGGTACGTCCGGTTCGGCAGATCCATTGATGCCTGCTTTCTGACGGTGCGCTTTGCGTCAGCGGGCTGACGCCGCGACGATGTTCACCATGACCTGCACGGCGCAAGAGAAGCAGAGCCGAGCCGGCAAGCCAGGAACTGGTTGAGATCGCGAGATGACGATCATGTCGGATGCAGCTGGAATTATCGGCCGCGGTAGCCCAGATGACTACCGGCTGTCGCCGGTCGAGCACGCCGAGCAGCTGAAAGCCTCAGCACCGAAGCTTGCCGCCATCTTGACAAGCAGCGCCCCTGTGGAGCTGGCCCGGGAGTATGCGGAAAGTGACGCTGAAGCGCTTGCTGCAGAGCGAACGTTCAAGCGCTGGGTTGTCCGGGCCAACTGGGCAGTCCTGGCTACGGCGACGGTGAGCGCGCTGCTGATGGCCGTCGCCTTGCTCGCGGGCAGATTAGGCGGATTGACGCAGACAACTCTGATCGTGCTTGCACTTCTTGGCGTAGCGGCCGGCGGGGTCGCGACGATGTCGCTGTTTCGGGTGAGGGAGGGACGACTCCTCGAGGACTGGATGGCCGCGCGGGCGCGGGCAGAGACCAAACGGTTGTCCTACTTCAGTTACGTCGTGAACTCCTCAGCTGGGCCGTTTGATCTTCAGCTGGAGCTGCTCAAGTTGGAGTACTTCCGCCGGTATCAGCTCGATCTTCAGCTCGCCTACTACAAGAGCCGCCGCTCCGGGCACCGCAACTCAGCCAAACGCACCCTGGATATATCTGCTGGATCTGTCCTGGTGGCCGCGATTGCCTCAGGTGCGGCAGGTGTACTCGGTTCCCTGAGAAGCGAGTGGGCTGCTCTTGGTTCGCTTGCGGTGTTCGGCGCCGCACTCCAGTCGTTCGCCGCAGCTCGGGAGGCCATCAACCAAGATCGCAGGAACGCTGAGCGCTATGACAATAGCGCTCAGGCACTCCAAGGTTTGCGCGAGCGTCTCGACGACGTTCGACTTGGCATCATCGGCGGCTCCACGTCGGTGCTCGGTGAGTACGTCGCCACGGTGCAGGACCAGCTATCGCTTGAGCATCGGCAATGGTTGGAGGGAGCCGAGAATATGCAGGCAGCCGTCGCGCGGCTGGAGAAAGCGCTCACCAGCGGAGCTTCACAAAAAGCCAGCTCTAGCGAAGAAGGTGCCGACCAGAAAGGCTGACCACCCACCCGCTGCGGTCATTGCGGTGACACGTTGCATGCGCCCTGAGCTTGTCGAAGGGTGCACTCTGTGGGCTTCGACAAGCTCAGCCCACATCTATGAACTTCATTGCTTTTCGAGCCAGGCGGCGTAAGCGCTTGGCTTATCGGTCAGCACCTTGTCTGCGCCCGCTGACCTCGCTTTTTCCCATGCCTGTTCCTCATTCACGGTCCAGACGATGACGATGATTCCGGCTTTCTTCAGCGTCGTTACGTAGTCTTTCGTCGCAACTTCATGATTGACGGCAACGGCGAACAAGTCCTCGTCTTCCAGTTGGCTTACTGGAACCTGCTCGCCGACGAACAGCATGCGAGGAAGATCCGGTGCCAGCTCTTTGATCTCCGCCAGCCGGTCCAGGTTGTTTGAGGTGACGACGGTCCGGTCACTCAGCCCGTTGTCTCGGATAACGTCGATGAACTCCTCGTTCTGCTTAGCGTTTTGATCAACCTTGACTTCGACGTAGACCCATGAGTCGTGGCTCGACAGGCCCTCCATCACACTTGCGTAGGTCGCAGGCGGATAGGATTTCTGGTTCTTCGTGAATGAGCGACAGTGCTCGCTGAGCTCTTTCCATGTCGTCTTGGACACTTGGTAAGGCTGATCGCAGCGTAGGCCTTTTGTTGCCGCTTCGTCGTGGATGATCACCGCCTGGTTATCGCTTGTCCAGCGCACATCGGTCTCCACTGCGTAGCCATCATCTGCAGCCGAGGTGAGTGCCTCAAGCGTCTGCAACGGGTACTTCTCGTCGCCGCCGCGGTGGGCGAGGATGTCCGAACCGGTTGGGTCGTCAGCCGCCACTGTCTCCGACGGACTCCCGGATGGATCGGTGCTGACCGACGGCGGATTTGAGACGGATGCCGATGTGCCCGGCGGGTTCGCAGAGCTTGGGTCACGATCGCGTGAAACGTACCAGATGGCGACGCCAACCGCCAGCAAAACGATCGATGCGGCGACAGCCACCAGCACGCCCGTGCGTTTTCGGTCCGCCGGTCGATCGCTTCCTGGTTCGGTGGGCGCGGAGGGTTGCTCGTTGCTCATCCAGGCCGCCCAGGTCGGTTCGACCGGAGGTGCGGGAGGTGTTGTCCCCGGTGGCCGGACGCCCGCAGCGGCTCCGGCTGTCGATAGCCCGGTTGGCTCGCGGCCCGCATCGTTCAAGGTGTCATTCAGCACCCGCAAAAGTCGACGCGTGTCAAAGTTGACCGGGTTTATCTCGACCGCCTGTCGACGGGTCAATGCCGCCAGTCCCTTCGGCAATTGCTGAGGCGTGGGCATCCTGGCGTTGTCGACGAGGATAGGAATGACTCGTACGTCGTCTCGAGTCAGCGCAGTCTCAACCTCGATCCGAACGAAGTCCTCCGGGTCATCCAGGCGCCTAGTTCCTGTGGCATCGGTGATCGTAAGCCACTGAGGCCCAATAAGGGCGAGTAGTACGTCGCATGAGCCCACTGCCGACTGAATTCGCTCGACAAAGTCGTCCCCCGGCTCAATATTGTCGACATCCTTGAAGACCCGGTTAGCTCCCAGCTCAGCTACCAGGAGGTCGTAGAGCTGTCGCGCCGGCCACGCCGTTTCCTGGCGCCGATAGCTGATAAAGACCCGCCCCGACCCGCCCTTCTCCATGCTGACCACTTTCATTAACCCGCGCCTGCTGTAAGCCTAAAGAGCCAGGGCGCCAACCTCCACTAGCGGCATAGCGGACTGCCCCATAACTCCATCGCTACCACCGCCGCCCCACGCGCGGCGAGTCGAGGCACTGTTCAGCCTTCTTTGTGCCGGAAGCGCTCGGGCAGACCCCGTGATGCACGCCACAGCGTGTGCTCCCGAGAGATCGCCTCTTCGGCCTGACCTACGAAAGTGGCCCAACGTACCTCGTTGTTCACCGTCGGGAGCTCTGTCGCGATTGAGGCTAGTTCTTGGCTCGCGATGCCGTATGCCGTCGCCAGGTTGCGATGTTGTTTCGCCTCGATCCAGGCTGTGACACTTCCAGCCGCCGCGGCAAGGAAGCCGAGCATGTCGAAGTTGATCCAGCCGAACGCTTTGAGTGCGCCGCCGATGAGGCCGGCGATTTGGAGCACAATGCTGACGAGCACCCATACCCGCGCGCGGCGATCGTTCCACCGCGCCTTCTCGAAGTACCAGCGTTGCTGGTCGGCAATCCGGTCGGCGAGATAGAGCTGCCGACGCTCGTCAAATGCAAGAGCCCGGGCTTGGCGCATCTTGTCGGTGATCTGGTGCGCATCGGGTTCTCCTGTCCCCAGTGAGATTGACCGAAGGTCCTGCAGCAGCGAGTAGGTCTGGGCAAGGAACTGCTTGTCGACGTCCTGGTCATTGAGCTCGAAGGGCTCGGCCCGGACCATGTATCGCCAGGCGAGCGTCTTGGCGGACTCCGCCGCAGCGCGACCCTCGTACCAGGTGGTGTGCGGGCTCGTCGTGGCGAGGAAGAGCTCGGCGCCCAAGGCGCACGCGAAGGCGAGAAAGGCCAACCCGCCGCCAATCTGAAAGCCACCGGCGGTAGTCAGCGTGAGAGCACCACCGAACGCCGCAACGAGCAGGGCACCGAGGCGCACCCGGAATGACCTTAGGTAGGACCGCTGGGCTCGTAGGGACTCACGGTCGGCGCTCCGGTACAACGCCGGCAAGTCAGCCGTGCTGTCAATGGTGACGCTCATTTGGCACTCCTTGGAATAGCTCCGTACGCACAAAGTGGCTGCGTGTGGCATGCTCCGAAGCCGATTGCGTGTCAGTATCGACCACTTACAACGGGACGCCAGATAGGCTCAACGGCGCGACGAGCTCCAGCTCAACAACATCCCGGCCGAACCGGTGTTGATCACCCGGTCTTCGGTGACACCACACTCGGCAGCCCGGTCGCAGCCGATGTACTGCCACTCCAGCTGACCCGGCGCGTGTGCATCGGTATCGATCGAGAACTTGCAGCCGATGTCGATGGCCAGCTTCAGCAGATTGCGCGGCGGGTCTTTCCGCTCCGGCCGTGAATTGATCTCGACCGCTACGTCGTTGTCTCGGCACGCAGCAAAGACAGTTGCATGATCGAACTCAGACTGCGGGCGTCCACGACCGACGACGATGCGGCCAGTGCAATGTCCCAGGATGTCCATGTTCGGGTCTTCGATTGCCGTGAGCATGCGCTTCGTCATCAGGTCGCTGGGTGAGCGCAGTTTGGAATGCACACTCGCAACGACGAGGTCGAGTGCCGCGAGCACGTCCGGGGTTTGATCGAGTGTCCCATCCTCGTTGATGTCAACCTCGATGCCGCTCAGAACACGGAATGATGGCGCTCCAGCCTCCGCCTCAGCAGCAAGCTGACTGTTGACACCGTCGATCTCCTCGAGTTGTCGCATGAGGCGCTCGGTCGAGAGTCCGTTCGCAATGGTGAGATTGGGGGAGTGATCGGTCAGGACGATGTACTCATGACCCAACGACCGCGCAGCGCGCGCCATCTCGATGATGGGACTGCCGCCGTCGGACCAAAGCGAATGAGTGTGACAGTCACCGCGCAGCGCCCTCCGGAGCGCATCACCGGCAACAGCAAATGGCTGCGGCTCCGCTTCCAACTTTGCAAGGTATTTGGGGACTTGACCGGCGAGCGCTTCCATGATCACGGCCTCTGTCGCTTCACCAATTCCCTTCAGGGAGCGAAGCTGCCTGTTGGTGGCCATGCGTTCCACTTCGCCGGGTTCGAGCGCTGAGACTGTCTCGGCGGCGCTACGGAATGCAGCGACGCGGAAGGTCGGCGCCTGTGATCGCTCCAGTAGAAACGCGATCCGCTTCAGCGCCTCCACCGGGTCCATGAAGTCCGAGCCTAGGCTGACTCGTGGTTGCGGGTGGCTCCTACACCTGGGCGGTCGTGCAGAGGTCCTCGGTTCCGGATAGGTTCAGTTCGCTCAGGTTGCGGCTTCCACTGCCTGCGCGGCCGCTCTGATGAGCTGCAGCACATCATCTGGGTGGGAGACCATGGCCACGTGGTTGGTCGAGACTTCCAAAGAGGTCGCCCCCATGCGAGGGGCGAACTGCCGCTGGGCATCGGGCGGGATCGCCTGGTCGCCGTCGGCGATCAGGAACCAGGACGGCAGCGACTTCCAAGCCGGGACGCCCATCACCTCCTCGACGGCGCTCCAGTGCAACGGCTGCTGGACCGCGAACATGACCTTGGCCGTGACCGGATCCACGTCGGCCGCGAAGTGGTTGACGAAGTCCTCCTCGGGGATCCAGGCGAAGCTCTGCTGGTCGACGTCGAGATGTGCCAGGGCGGGACCCGGCGGCCCCTGGGCCAGCAGGGCGCCGATCGACTCACCCTCATCCAGCCCGAACGCGGCGATATAGACCAGACCAACGACGTTAGGCGCGTCAGTGCCGAGCGCCGTGATGATTTGGCCGCCGTAAGAGTGCCCGGCAACGACGGTTGGGCCGTTTTGGCGGGCCAGGACCTGACGCAGCCGGGCCACGTCATCGGCCAGCCTGGTCAAAGGGAACGCGGGTGCGGTGACGCTGTAGCCGTCGGCTTGCAAGGGCTCGATGACAGCGTTCCAACTAGAGCCGTTGGCCCAGGCGCCGTGTACCAGGACGATGTTGGGCAGCGCAGTCATGTAAGGGCTCCTTCCCAGTTTGCGCTCGACTATGGCAACCCGATGACTCCGAGACCCGCCCTCGGACACGGTACCGCGCTACTCGTCTTGACGGCTTCTCTGGCGACCGGCCCGTGCGCTGGCGCGTGGCGGCACCAGTCCACGGTCAGCCTGCCTTCGCGGCCCGGCCTGAGCGCACGAAGTCGAAGGCTGATGGCCCCAGCCCCTCCTGCGCCTATTGCGAGGGTCTGGCGACCGCCGCTGAACCGCCGCCACGGCGGGTCGGCTCGGCCACTGCAAGCACCTGTCCGTTGGGCAGGAACTCCACGGCTGTGGCCGCCCCGATCTCCGGGCTCGGCGTGATCTGCGTGACCGTATGGCCCAGCGCCGTCAAGCCGGCCCCCTGCGACCTGACGAACGCCGGCTCGGCCAGGACGGCCGTCGTGTTGCGCTGAGTAGCCCGGGGGGCCGCGACAGCCTCGGGCAGCCTCATGCCGAGGTCGATCCGGTTGATGAGGATCTGGAACACGGTCGTGATGATGGTCGAGCCGCCCGGCGAACCGAGGGCCAGGAACGGCTTGCCGTCGGCAAGCAGGATCGTCGGTGCCATCGAGCTGCGCGGCCGCTTGCCCGGTGCCGGCAGGTTCGGATCGGGCGCAGTGCCCTGCGTCGGGGTGAAGTTGAAGTCGGTCAGCTCGTTGTTGAGCAGGAATCCACGGCCGGGCACGACCATGGCATTGCCGCCAATCTGCTCGATCGTCAGGGTGTACGCCACAACGTTGCCCCGTCGGTCTGCGACCGTGAGGTGGGTGGTTCCCCGTTCGTCGGTCCGAACCATTGCGGGCGCCGCGACAGGGCACCGGCTGTAGCTGCCGTCGGGGACGCCTGGGGCGACCGGCTTGGTCAGCGCGCTGTTCGGATTGATCTGGCACGCCCGCTCGCGGGCGAACCTCTGGCTGAGCAGCTCGTCGAGCAGCGCGCGTGGAGTGTTGTCGCCGACGTAGCGGTTGCGATCGGCGAATGCGAGGGCGCTCGCTTCGAGGTAGCGGTGCAGCGCCTGGGTCCGCGACAGGTCGCCGAGATCCCAGTTCTCGACGATGTTGAGCCCTTCGCCCACGGTCGATCCGCCGCTGGAAGGGGTCGGCATCCCGTACACGTCGTAGCCGCGGTAGCGCATGTGGGTCGGCCGCGGCGTACGGACGTCGTAGCCGGCCAGGTCGGAGGCTCGCAGCGTGCCGGGGCGGATCTCGAACTGCCACGGCGCCGACGGAGTCGCGACGACCGGCGGCCGCTGCACCGTACGGACGATGTCGGCCGCCAGCTCGCCCCGGTAGAACGCACCCATGCCCTGCTTGCTGAGGACGCGGTAGGTCTGGGCAAGGTCCCGGTTGCGGAATGTCGAGCCGACCGCGGGCGGCGCCCCATCAGGCAGGTACAGCGCCCTAGTCGAGCTGAACTGGGAGAACGCCGCGTGGTTGTCGCTGATCTGGTTGACGAATGTCTGGTCAACAACGAAGCCGCGCTGGGCGATCTTGATGGCCGGGCGCAGCGCTTCGCGCAGGGAGATTGTGCCCCACTTCCGCAGCGCGGTCTGCCAGGTCTGCGGCGTCCCCGGTACGCCCACCGAGATGCCGCTGACGCGTGCCTCCGGGAACGCTAGCGGTAGGCCGGTGGCGGGGTTGATGAACGCGTTCTCCTGCATGGACGCCGGCGCGGCCTCCCGGCCGTCGATCGTGTGCACCTTCCTGGTTCGCGCGTCGTAGAACAGGAAGAAGCCGCCGCCGCCGATCCCGGACGAGAACGGCTCGGTCACGCCCAGTGTGGCCGCCGCCGCAACAGCGGCGTCGACGGCGTTACCGCCCTGCCTTAACACGTTGATAGCGACGCGGGTGGCGTCGATGTCCACTGTGGACGCGGCTCCGCCACGGCCGACTGCCACGGGGGCCTCGGTCACATGTGGCGTCGCCTGCGCCGGCGACCCGTGCATCAAAGTGCAGCCCAGAGCCGCAACCATCAGTGCAGATAACGCAGCCCTACGACGAACGACCATCACGCCCCCACGTGTTCGGGGTCGACGACCAGCCTTCTGACCACTGCAACCGGGTTCCCGGGCGGAAGGCCGCGTCAGTTTGCCAATGGACGATCAGAGTACGCCGGTTCGGGTGGCCGCGCAGTCACTAGCGCGCCGGCGTGTCGACGGTCTGGTGAGAGCCTCGATCTAGCCGCGCAGACACCTTGAAGGATCTCCTGTTCTCGCGTCAGACCGGGGTTGGGCTGTGGCGGCGGAAGCGCCGCTTGATCAGTCGCGGGGTGCTGTATTCACCAAGGACGTTTGCTCAGATCTACACGGCGGCGGTTTTGAAGCTTGTGATCAATGACGACCTCTCGAACGCTGGTTCTGAGGGACGTTTCGGCGCATGTGATCAGAAATGACCCACGTGAGCGGCTGCGACAGCCAGTGGTCAGGTCGAAAGCTCGGCTGCAGTGTTGCAACTGCATAGTGGCTGTTGCTCACCGGTTCGCCGGACGGTCCCAGCGGCCGCTGACCTCCTGCCAGGTGGGTGGCGGACCAGCCAGCGGTTCCGGTGATGGGCAGCGCAGGCCGTCCAACAGCAGCCCTAGGTAGCGGTGGCGGAGCTGGCGGGTCCGGTCCGGGTCGCCGAGGCGGACCGACGCTACCTGTTCCAACACGAAGGAGAGGTCGTTGATGTCCAGGTCGGGGCGGACGGCGCCGGCCGCCTTGGTCCGCTCCAGTAGCCGTCGGTTAAGCTCCTGGGCCCGCTCGGCGTCGTCGTACAGATCCTTGGTGGGGGTGAAGGTGCCGGCCAGACGCAACACGAGCGCGTGGGTGTCGGCGTCCACGATGCGGCCCATGAACCCGACAAAGACGGCCCAGGGGTCGCCGTCGTCAGACAGGGCGGCCTCGGCCTCGGCAATGATGCGGTGCAGGCCGTCGCCAGCCAGGCGCGCCAGCAGCTCCACCTTGCTGCGGTAGCGGCGGTATAGGGCGCTCATGCCAACGCCGGCCCGCTCGGCCACCGCGCCAATCGGGGCGGCCGGGTCGGCGACGAACACCTCGCGGGCGGCCTCCAGAATCCGCTGGTCGTTTCGGGCTGCCTGGGCTCGCCGGCCGCTCAGCGGCACGGTCCTGGGTTCCATGCCACCAGCATACTTGAACGGAGCGTTCCATTCCGCTATATTGGAGTGGAACAATCCGTTCCGATCAGAGGTTTAGGTCCTTGCAGAAAGGGAGCCCCTTATGCGCAACGAGGCCAACGGCACTTCCGCCGGCGCCGAGATCCAGCCGTACCGCATCGACGTCCCTCAAGCCGACCTGGACGAGCTGCGCGACCGTCTGCACCGTACCCGCTGGACCGACGAATACGAGGGCGTCGGCTGGGACTATGGCACCAACCTTGGCTACCTGAAGGAACTCGCCACGTACTGGCAGCACAGCTACGACTGGCGCCGACAGGAAGCCGACCTCAACTCGTTCCCGCACTACACAGCCGAGCTCGCCGGCGAGGCCCTTACCTTCATCCATGTTCGCGGTACCGGCCCGAACCCGACGCCGCTGCTGTTGCTGCACGGCTGGCCAGACTCGATCTGCCGCTACCTCAAGCTCATCCCTCTGCTCACCGATCCGGGCGGGCACGGACTCGACCCGGGCGTCTGCTTCGACGTGGTCGTGCCATGGCTCATTGGCCGCTACACCGGCGGGACCCGGGCACCGCGACTACAACTGTTTGCCCACGTCGCTGAGCAACTGGCGAACCTGATGACCCGGGAGCTTGGCTATGCGCGATTCGGCGCCGTCGGCGGCGACGGTGGCAGTGTGCTCGCCCAGGTACTGGGCGTCAGCCACTCCGACCAGCTCATCGGAATCCACCTCACCGACCTTGGCTTTTCCAGAGCATTCGGCCAGTTCCCCGATCTCTCCGAGGCGGAGCAGCGCTACTTTGCGGACCAACAGATGTGGGGCATGCGGGAGGGTGCGTACGCGATGGTGCAAGGCACCAAGCCGCAGACGCTGGCCTTCGCGCTCAACGACTCACCGGTCGGGTTCGCCGCCTGGATCATCGAGAAGTTTTGCGCCTGGAGCGACTGTGACGGCGACCTCGAGCGCGTCTACACCAAGGACGAGCTGCTGACGAACGTGATGCTCTACTGGCTCAACGGGCCGACCGCTCGGTCGGTCAGCTACCGCGAGGAGCTCACCGCCCCCTCGCTGGCTATAGATCAGAAGGTCGGCATCCCAAGCGCTTTGGCGGTGCCGCCCAAGGACCCCGGGGCGATCCCTCCCAGGGAGCTGGCCGAGCGCTACCTCACCGACCTGCGGCGCTACACCGTCCTGCCACGCGGCGGCCACTTCGTCGCCATGGAGTATCCCGACGTTATGGCCGCCGACGTGCGGGAATTCTTCGCCGATCTGACCACGCACGGCTGACCTGGCACACCGAACCCGCTGAGGCTTCGGCGGCGTCGCGGCCCATGTTGGTGAGCACTGCGTGAGGCGCGATCAACAAACAGAGGCTGGAACTCCGCTGCATAGGAGCTGAAAGCCATGTCCAACATAAGGACCCTTGCAGTAGCCCAGATCAATGCAACTGGCACGCTCGCCGTCGAGCTGATTATGCCGACGAAACGCCGGTCGTGATCATCGTTCGGATTGGCAGCCCTCAGCATGGCGCCGATCATCTCCGCTTCATCCAGCCCATCCCGGCAATGTAGACCAGGCCACGACGTTGGGGGCGTCGGTGCCCAGCGCGGTCATGAGCTGGCCGGCGTAAGAGTGCCTGACAAGGAGGGCTGGCTCGTTCTGGCGGGTCAGGGCAGGACATGGAGAAGCCGGGCCACTGTCCGTCAGCATCCATTCCACAGCGCCCGGCCGCTGACCAACGCCTTTCGTGGCTCGATCCGCGACTGCTCATCCCCACCTGTAATCACGAAACGAAGCTCGCACGCTCGTACTGCCGTCACGGGTCTCATCGCACCTCGATGATCCCAACATGCCCCTAGAGACATGTACATGCCGAACCTGCGTTGACGCTAGGCCGAGGCGCCGGTGTAGTGGCGGAGTGCGAACTTCCAGAAGAGCCTGGACACCACGAAGAACCCGATTGCGACGACGACAGCTAGCAGAGCGGAGCCGCCGCCAAGCTGGCCGGTCAGGGCTTGCGCCGGGACGGTTACCGCGAAGGCTACTGGCACCACGAAGGTAAGGAACGCCCGCAGCCAGGGCGGAAAGATGGTCACTGGCCAGCGCCCGGCGTTGCCGAACAGCGCCTGGAAGATCACTAGGACGTTCTCCAGCTTGACGAACCAGAACGCGCACGTCGCCAGCAGCAGCAGGAAGCTGTAGACGATCACCAGTCCGGCCAGGAGCATCACCAGGAACAACGCGACATCGAGCGGACTGAGGGTGACCCCGAGCCGAGTCATCCCGTACGCGACCACGCCGACCCCGACCACCACGTCGGTGGCCGCCTGCGGCGCAACCATCTGCACGCTGGCCAACAGCTGGGAATCGGCCGGCTTGGTCAGTAGGTAGTCGAAGGTGCCCAGTCGGATGCCCTCCATCAGCGCCTCCATCGAGGGCCGCATCACGACGCCGATCAGCCCGGCGATGAAGAATTGGATGCCGACCAGCACCAGCAGGTCGTTCGGCCCCCAGCCGCGCAGGTCGGAGGTGGCGGTGAAGATCACTGACAGCGCCAGCACCTGGGTGACCAGGCTGATCAGCGCGTTCAGCAGCGCGATGAAGAAGTCGGAGCGGTACTGCACCAGGTTGAGTACGCCCAGCGACAAAAACGCTCGCAGCACCCGCAGTCCGTGTCTCATGCGCCCACCGCCGAGTACCGCCGAGTGGCCCGCCGCCATAGCAGCGCTAACCCCCCGAGCGCCAGCATGATCCAGCCGAGCTGGGCCGCGTACCCCAGCCAGATGTCTGCCCCCGCGCGTCGGCCGAGGAACACCTCAACGGGGAAGGCCAAGCTCCACGGAAACGGCGTCCAGACCGCCACTGTCTGCATCCAGCCGGGCAGCACGGCAAGCGGCGCGAAGATCCCGCCGAAGAAGGTGGTCAGTGCGAAGAACAGCGAGTTGATCGCCGTCACCTTGGTCAGCCAGAAGGCAGCCAGGGCCAGACACCACTCGACGGCGAAGCGCAGCACCATGGCCAGCACCAGCGCGGGCAGGAACGGCAGCACCGTTCCCAGCCCGACTCCGGACAGGTCGGCGTCAAAGACCACGCCGATCAGCACGGCGGCGGGCAGCACTCCGATCAGGCCGAGCACCTTGTACGCCAGGTTCTCGCAGACGTCGCCGTGGATCGGGTGGATCGGGCGCATCAGGAGCGGGGAGAACGCGCCGGTGCGGATCCGCCACTCGAACTCCCACATGTGCCAGATGAAGGTCATGTGGTCCACCACCATCATGACCAGGAAGTACGCCACGAACTGATTGGCGGTGTAGCCGCCGGTCTCCCCCTCGCCAGCCACCGTCCGCCAGACCACGATGAACACCAGCGGCTGAATCAGCGTGACGAAGATCCAGATCGCCACCGCGCCGCGATAGGCCACGTTGACCGCTACCGACATCGCGAAGCGCTCCCGATAGAAGGAGGCCAGCGCGGCCAGGGAGAAGCGGCTCAGCGCCGGCCGGCTGTCCGGAGTAGCGAGGCCCACATCAGCCATCCCGGTCTACCTCCGACGTGGGTGCGGCGAAGACCTTCTCGATGACCTGATCGACCGGCGGCTCCTCGATGGTCAGGTCGGCAATCGGCAACGCGGCCAGCAACCGGCTGGCCACCGCCGGGGTCTCGGTCTTCGGAACGCGGACCGTGAACCCGGTCGCGGTCCGTTCCACCTGCGCCCCATGCACCAGCCCGGCCGCCACCGATTCGGCCACCTTTGCACCCTCCTCCAGCTCGACCGTGATCGTCTTGTGCGCGGCGAAGCGCTGCACGAGCCCGGCCAGGTCGCCGTCGTAGAGCAGCCGTCCCTGGTGGATCACGATCACCCGTCGGCACAGCGCCTCGACGTCGGCCATGTAGTGACTGGTCAGCATGACGCAGGCGCCGGTGCGGAAGTTGTACTCGGCGATGAACGACCGGATGCGGCGCTGCATTGCCACGTCGAGCCCGATGGTCGGCTCGTCCAGGAACAGCACCGCCGGCGCGTGCAGCAGCGAGCCGGCGATCTCGCACTTCATCCGCTCGCCCAGGCTGAGATTGCGTACGGGCTTGCGCAGCAGCTCCTCCAGCTCCAGCAGCTGAACCAGTTCGTCCAGCCGTACGCGGAACTCGGCTGGCGGAATACGGAAGATCGCCTGGTTGAGCCGGAAGGAGTCGAGCACCGGGATGTCCCAGTGCAGCTGGTTGCGCTGACCCATGATCAACGACATTCGGCCCAGGTAGTCGCGGTCCCGCCGCCACGGGGTGTAGCCGAGCACGTCGGCAGTGCCGGTGGTCGGGTGCAGCAGCCCGGCCAGCATCTTCAGTGTGGTGGTCTTACCAGCCCCGTTCGGCCCGAGGAATCCGACGATCTCCCCCGGCTCGATCCGGAAGCTGACCTCGGCGACCGCCTTCACCTCCCGGGTCCGCCGCCTGACTAGCGCGACCAACGCTGCGCGTACGCCGCCCTCGCGCTCCGGTACGACGTAGGTCTTGCCCAGCTCGGTCACCGTGATGGCGGCGGTCATGGTTCCTACTTGTCAGGCTGGCAGTGCAGAGTTCCATCCTGCCGGGTGACACCGACACCCGGCAGGTCGATTTTTGTCTCGCCGCGCCAGGACGTACCAGGGTGTCGACGGCGACGTCGGTTATGTGACAGTTACGCATTGAAACCGGCGCAGTGCCGCAAAGAGAGAGCTCGCCGAGTCGTCCCAGGTCGAAGCCGCAAGCCCTTATCTCCGTCCACCGAACGCTTTCGGCCACCTGGAACGTTACTGCTTGTTCCGACGGGTTGGCCCGCGCCAATCCAGGCATCGATCGCTGCCTCAGCGCGACACCATCCTCAGCCATCTGCACCGCGAATACGGCCGCAACCAACACCGCGGTTACGAGGCCGGATGGTCCTACGCCGGCGCGATGGTCAGGAGGTCGTCGAGAATCAGCCCAAACGAGTCCACGCCGAGTGACAGATGGCCATGCTCGGCAAGAAGGTGAGCGTGGACGCCGGGAATATGCGACGCCAGCCACGCGCCGTGCGCAAAGGGCGTCATCCGATCCTGCGACCCCTGCCAGATCGCAACCGGGGCGTTGATGTCCGCGATGTCGAAGCCCCATGGCCTCACGAAGGCGAGCTCATCGTCGTACCAGCCCCAGATTCCGTTCCGCACCGACTCCTGGAACACACTCGCCATCCAGGCCGCAGCCTCCCCACTGATCGCCGAGCGATCGACGTCCGAGACCAGGTCGCCGAGCCTCGTCGCCACCTCGTCGGGGGTGATGGTGACGAACGATGAACCGACCGCCTCAAGGAACGCTCGCAACGCGCCGCCGCCGGCAAGGGCAGCGCCGAACGCCGCAATGTTCTCCTGGCCCATGTCGGCCGTCCAGTCCAGGCCTTCTGCGTTGTACGGCGCCAGTCCTCCCACCGTGGCGGCTCCGATCAGGCGCGCGGAAAGCTGGGCGGCACATGCCAGGGCATACGGGCCCCCGCCCGACCAGCCCAGGGAGTAGAGACGGGTTGCGCCCAGCTGATCGAGGACGGCAGTCACGTCGGGAATGACGTCCGCCACGCTCCGTCCCGGGTTGCGCGTCGAGCTCCCGTATCCAGCCCGCGAGAAGCTAAGCATCCGCAGACCGCGCTGTGACGCCGCCTCGACGAACGGGGCGTAGAGCTGGCCCGAACTCGGCGTCCCGTTGTGGAAAAGCAAAGGGACTGCGTCTTCAGGTCCGTCGACGTAGACATCAAGTGTTCGTCCATCCACCGCGACGGTGTTGAGCCGAAGACCCATCCGTAAAGGATGGCAGGTCTACTTATGACTGGCGCACTCCTGCGCCACGCGCCACAGCGAACAGCTGTATCGGTGTTTCGAAGCCCTTGAGCGTGCTGGCCCCCCGGTCTTCAAAGCGGAGTCCGGCGCCTTCGGCCAGGGCACGGGTGACCGCCGATGCGAGAACCTCCGATGGCTGGGCAGCCGCCATGATCCGGGCCGTCGCGTGCACTGCAATGCCCCGCACGTCGTCGGGCAGGATCTCGACCTCGCCGGTGTGGACGCCCGCGCGAATCTCGATCCCCAGTTCGCGGGTGGCGTCTGCGGTAGCGAGTGCACAGAGGAGGGCAGCAGCGGCACTGTCGAAAGTTGCCAGGAAGCCATCGCCAGTCGTATCAATCTCGCGGCCGTGGAAGCGTTCGAGTTGGCGGCGCATAACCCGGTTGTGCTCGGCCAGGAGTTGCTTCCAGGCGGCGTCGCCGAGTTGTGAGGCCGTCCTTGTGGAATCGACGATGTCGGTCATCAGCAGGGTGGCGACCGCTCTGGCGCGCGAGGTCGGGAGGCCGAAGTCGGAGATGTTGCCCGAGATGTCGAGAAGAGCGACCGGCTCGTCCCCGATCACCCAGGCATCGTGGCCAGGCGGGATGTCCATGACGTCGTTCTGGGCGAACTCGTAAACTTCGCCGTTCGCCGTCTGGAACGCCATGCGGCCTGCAAGCAGCACGTGGAGGTGGTGGAGCTCGCAGAGTTCGGTTCCGACCGCATCTTTAAGGTCGGTTGACCAGCGCCAGCCCGGCTGGAGGACCGCGCGGCCGATCGCCAGAGAGCCGATCTCGACAAACGCGCCGATCCCGCGTGGGAAACGCCGAACCTCGTCAGGTCGGTCGAAGCTCTTGCGAACCGGCCGTCCGCGGGAACCGTCCTCTCGGGGTGCTCGACTCAGCATCCGTCGAGTCTAGGGTGCCCTCAGCTGCGACCAATGTGCGCCGGCTCCGAGGCTTCACGGGGGTCTCTGCCGCATCCTTGATCCATGGAGCCCGCCCAGACTCCCCATGATCGCGCTCCGTTCTTTGCCTTGATGGCGGCGAACACCGTAGCGCAGGTCGGGCACATGATGACCGCCGTAGCCGTCCCGTGGCTGGTCCTCGAGACGACGGGCTCAGCCGCACAGGTCGGCTTGGTCGGCGCCGCCATTGCGATTGGCGCAATAGTCCCAGCGCTCCTTGGCGGGCCGCTCGTGGATCGGCTGGGTCTGCGCCGGACCAGCGTGGCTGCCGACCTCATCTGCTGCGTGACGGTCGCGAGCATTCCCGCCTTGCACCTCTTGGGGGTGCTCGAGTTTTGGCAGCTGGTCGTCCTCGTCTTCATCCTGTCGAGCTGTAATTCGCAGGGCGACACCGGGCGGTTTGCGCTCATTCCGGGGCTGGCGAGGCGAGCGGCGATGAGCCTCGAGCGCTCGAACGCGACGGACCGTGCTATCGCCCGCGCGGGTCAGCTGATTGGACCGCTGTTGGCCGGCGTGCTCATCCCGGTTATCGGGCCCGCCAACGTCCTCTTCGTCGATGCCGGCACGTTCGCGGTATCGGCGATGCTGGTTAGCTTCGGGGTTCCCTCAGCTGTGGCGGCGCTGTCGGGTTCAGAGCAAAGAAGCACGATGCGGAACTACCGCGCCGCCCTTTCGGAGGGTCTGCGGTTCGTGATCGGCAATCGCCTCGTCCTCTCGATCATTTTGCTTTGCCTCGTAGGCAACTTCTTCGACGTGCCGCTGCTGACTGTGGTGCTTCCGGTGTATGCGAAGGAGATCTTTGGTAGTCCGCAGAGCCTTGGACTAATGTTGGGGTCCCTCGCTGCCGGCACACTGGCCGGCACCATCCTGTTCGGAGCATTCGGGCAAAAACTACCGCGTCGTCAGCTCTTCCTGTGGGGCTGGCTGCTTGTCGTTCTGATCACCTACGGCGCCCTTTCGGCGACTGTCCCGCTGACAGCTATCGTGCTGGCAGGCGTGGTCGGCGGACTCGCGGCTGGTCCGATCAATCCCATCCTGGAGACCGTGCTCCAGGAGAACACGCCGCCACAACTGATGGGGCGGGTGTTTGCGGCCTTTCTTGCGTTCGCGCAGGCCGGCATCCCGTTCGGTGCCGCGATCGCTGGGTTCGCGATCGAGCGCGCTGGCCTGATTCCGACCATCGCAGCGGGGGCCACGGTGTACGTCCTCGTGATCGTGCTCATGTTCCTCAACCCGGCACTGCGACGGATGGACGCACGAGTGGCCGCCAAGGAACCTTTGGCCGCCGAGTCAGCGCGTGCGCAATCGTCTCCCCAGGCGCGCCGCTCCGCGACCATGAAGGCGGGGCTGTAGATCATCTCGATCAGCTCTTCACTGACCTGGTCGGCCGCGTACTTATCGGATGATCTGACTGACAAGCCGAGAGAGGCTATACCAGCTTCCACCACTCCGCCTTCGAAACGAGGTAGCCGGCTGCTCGGCCACGCCCCACCGGCGGTAGGAATGAGTCAGGGGCGCCAGCCCGCCCAAGCGCGGACAGGAGTTGTCAACCATCAGTTGGTCGGACGGCGCGCGGACAGACACCCGGGGAGCGCCGACCGGCTGTCCACCAGAACGCGAGAGGAGCGGTAGTCGAGGGGTTCGTGAGGTCGTGTCCATATAGCGCGCCCCTTGCGGGGAGCTGCGACGCCTGCGTCCGCCTGGGTCGCTTCTCGCCGGCGTTGTCGTTACTGCCAATGCCGGATTCCTTCATGCAGAAGGTCCAGACGCGCATGACCACCAAACCATCTTCGCTATCTATGCGGCGAGCCACTCGTGGACAGCGGTGCATCTGGGTCAGTTCATCGGAATGGTGATCATCACCTTTGGACTTGGAGCCTTGTTCTTCGCACTTGACGTGCGTAGTGGCGTGGGACTTTGGCTGAACCGCTTCGGGCTTCTTATAGCGGGAACTGCTATGGCTTTGTATGGGGTGCTTCAAGCGGTCGATGGTGTGGGTTGAAGCAGGCCGTGAACGCGTGGGCTTTGGCCGACAACGGTGACAAGCCGGTACGTTTCGCGGCCGCCGAGACCGTTCGATGGTTGGAATGGGCGGTGAGAAGCTATCAGAGCTTCGTGTTCGGTCTCGCGTTGATCTTCTTTGGCGCCGTTATTGCCATTACCGGCCGGATCTCGCGTCCGATCGGTCACCTCATGGCGCTCTCCGGCATCAGTTACCTAGCTCAGGGATGGATCATCGGCAGCAGCGGTTTCTCGTCTGCGAACCAGATCCCCACTCTCCTTGGAATCGGTCTAATCCCCGTGTGGACCGTCTGGCTTCTCATTGCGGCCCTACGGATAAAGACTGCCGCGCTTCCCGAGACCACCTCAGACGCGACGACCTAGTTCAGATGAGTCAGGGCCCGCATCACAGCGGCGAAGGCGGCATCAGGACTGAGAAGAAGATGCAAGAGCTGGACGATGCCAACGGCCCCATTGGCAGCGACTCTATCTCGAAGGAATGATCAGGCACCATCAGGGCGCGATCACAACAGCCCAGACCAAGATCAATTCGGGGTAAGCATCCAGATGCGATCACGCTCGCCAAGGACATCGCCGGACGACGAGTGTTTCCGGCGGCTGAGCGTGTGCTCGACTTCGCCCGCACAGCGGGTCACTGGACTGATCGGGCTCAATAGACGATAGTTCCGCCGCGTGCCTGCGCGGCGCTGTGGTTCTCCAGTCGCTTGATACCCACCAACGTCTTGTTGACCAGGGGTGCGTGTACGGCTCAGTGACGCGTCCTCATCGCGCCAGGTCAGGTCGCTGCTGCATGAGGCCCGTCTGGCCGCGCGGTTTATAGATGTTCAGAACCGCGATGACGATCAGGAGACCGATGCCGACGGCTGGGTGGACGATGTCTCCTCCTAAAGTCACCGCCTCGGCCTCGCTCATCGCGCGTGCGAGCTCAGCGGTCTGGCTGACTGTAGGCATGTGCAGGAGCAACACACCAAGAGCCAGAGTGGTCAGGACGAGGGCGATGAGAACCCAGTAGTGCCGTAACAATCCCCAGGAGGTGCCGAGTGACATCAGCAAGCCGGTTAGAAAGGCGAGGCATCCGAGCGGGACAATGACGGCCCAGCCAATGAGCTCCATCCCCATCCAGGCGCTGTAAACCGTCGACGCCTGTTGGCTTACCTGGGCGGCCACGGCGAGCGCTAGGTATGCGAAGGCAGCCCCGATCCAGCCAACCGAGGTGCAGATGTGCAGTGCTAGGGCGGCCTTGCGGATCGGGGGCGTCATTTGCATCAGCAAACGCCTCCGAGATCGGCATCGGTGGCAACAGCCCTAGCAGCCGTTCTTTCACTGATAGGGAATGCGGACTGGTGCCGACCGGGTCCGTGCTGGCCGCCTGTCATGAGCATGGCGACGACCATCAGCAAAAGGACCGTCACGGTCACTACGACGAAGACCTTGACCCAGCGAGGAATGCCAGCCAAATGGCGGGTGGACCCTCCCTGTGGATCTTGTTCGGCGCCCGATTCCATTAGGAGCTCCTCGACTGCATTTGAGAGACAATATGTCACGAATAAGGCATAGCGTATCGAATGCGTCGAAATGTATTGTAGACAGGTGCCCAGGTTGTGGACTGAGACGATCGAGACACATCGCCGAGAGGTGCGTGACGCGATCGTGGAGACGGCGGGTCGGCTGGCCATCAGCCACGGCTTGTTGTCGGTCACCATGTCGCAGATCGCCGAAGAGACGGGCATCGGCCGGGCGACGCTCTACAAGTACTTTCCCGACGTCGAGTCGATATTGGCCGTCTGGCATGAGCGTCATGTCGCGAGTCACCTTGCGCAGCTGGCCAGGATCGGTGATGCCTCCCAGAGCCCGGACATGCGGCTGAGGTCAGTGTTGGTGAGGTATGCGCAGATCTGTCAGGCGCGAAGGAGGCACGGGGGCGACGAACTGGCAGCCGCGCTACACCGCACCGAGACGGTGGCCCACCTCAGCCATCAGTTACTGGATCTGATCGCCCGTCTAATCGCTGACGCGGCTGCGAGCGGCAGCGTTCGCGACGATGTGCCGCCGAGCGAGCTGGCCTTGTTCACCCTTCACGCGCTCGACGCCGCTGGCGACCTCACGTCGCAGGCGGCGCAGACCCGGCTGGTAGATCATCTAGTGTGGTCGGCGCTCGCGGTGCCATCGGAACGGCCCTCCGGTGGCTGAGCGCTCGGCCGAAACTGCGCGATTGGTCTCCTGGGCGCAAGTGCTGCGTTCGGTGCTGAGTTGCATCCTTGATCTTGGGCGCCCTTGATCTTGGGCGTTCGAAGCATTGCCGCCCGATCTGAGTTGAATCGCTGGTGTTTTATGCGGAGGCAGTGGTTGGGCTACCGGCTCGCTGCCCGCGTACCGTGATGTTTTGACGTCGTATTGCCGAATAGAAAGACAAGGCATCCGGTGATCCGAGTGCTTTGCTCTGTGACTCGCCCCGGTTACTGGAACTTAGTCGTGGAGTTAGTTCCTGGAGGAATATGTGGGGCAGGGGACGGACGCAACGCGTGAGGCAGTGTTTGCCCTGGTCAGAGAGCTGGCGAGGGGACTCGAACCCCTAACCTGCTGTTTACAAGACAGCTGCGCTACCGGTTGCGCCACGCCAGCATGACGGTTATTGCCGAGTCGGGGGACCTCTAACCGCTGAGAATGAAATCCGCATCAGGCGTCCACGCCTTCAGGTGTGTGCACCGTGTGTGCGATCAGGTTTGCGACTCCGTCAACGCCTTCTGGGCGATGGTACCTACAGGGGTCTAGTCGGTCACCGTTGGAGTGTTCTCGACCCCTTCGACCGCCAGACGAGCTATATGGAGCGGACCTCATGATGACTTGGACCGGGCCTCGATGCGTAGCTTGGTACCAACGTTGGGCAGTTCGACGAAGGTCTGTCCGGGCGCCATCTTGAGCGGACTGCCGTCCTTGAGAGTGAATTCGAACGGCTCGTGCACCTTTCCCTTGCGCCAGGTGCCCATCACGTAGCGGCCGCGGTTGAAGTAGTAGAACTTGCCCCGGGCGTTGATGATGTTGTGCAGCGGCTCGTCATGGCCACCACCGCGGAAGATCTTGCCGTAATGCTGCTTGGCCTTAATCACGAGCACATTGTCGGTCGACACTCGAGTGCCATCGGCCACCACGTGCGGACCCCATGGCATGCTCCGCAGATAACGCCTCGACTCATTGTCGTACTCATACCCCATGAAGTAGCTGTCGCCCTGGTAGGGGATCTTGATTGAGCGGCCGCGTTTGCCCTGCCTGGCGCTAACTTCTTTGCGGGTCAACGCGAACGGGAAGTAAGGCTGTGGCGGTCCCGAGCGGAACCGTTTGGTTTGCTTGGCGAGGATCGCCGGATGGCAGATGACAGCCTTGTCGTAGTAATTGTCACCGTTCAGGGTGTATACCCGCGACCTATCGATGCCGTACGAGCCGGTGCCGCGGGTGTTCATGTACGACAGCAGGCCCTCGATGTGAGCGCGATAGCGCTTGGCATAATTGACCACCCAGGGCGCGGCGCCGGTACTGCCGATCAGTGCGTGGATCGGGCTTAGCAGCGGGATGTCCACTGGCCGAATGGAGCGCACTGGCGCGACCTCGTCGGTCATGCGGGAATGGAAGACCGGTACGAGCCGGGTCCCGCTGTAGCCCGACACATCTCGATAGCCCTCGAGTTGGACGAAGACGATGTCAGCCTTGTCGATGCCGCGCTGCGGATGCTCGCGGCGATTGTCGGGAACCTTGACCGCAACCGCGGCGCGATGCGCCTTGCCCTCCTTCTTCACCAGCTTGCCGGTGAGCGGCCACCGCGGCCGCATGTCGACCGATGGGGCGGAGCTAGGGGGCGCACTGGGGAGCGAACTGGGAGGGGGTGGTGGTGTCGGGGGGGTGCTTGGCTGAGGGGACCGCTTCGAACAGGCGGCAAGCCCGACACCGACGACTCCCAACATAACCGCGCGGCGGCTGATCTGCGCCACGTGAAGTCCTCCGTCCGCCGCCGCGTGCTGTGTGGGAAGGCAGCTTCATCGTAGGGGCGCACTGGATCACGGACGGTGAATCTGGGCGCCGACACGGCGCCCCCGTCGTCCGGTCTCGCAGAGGGAAGCCGAGCGAAGCCTGTCGCCGCCAGATGTTTACCAGGCGTTACCAAAGGTTCTTTTGGTAATGGTGCGGTGGGTGGCGTTACCACGCCTTATAGGTAACGCCCGTACCAAGATCAGAACACTCCGGGGCCGCCGACAAATGCCGTTCCCCGCCCGGTCACAACGGCTTCCTCACCAGCCGTCAGTAGGGCGGCCTCACCCCGCCTCAGATCAATTTCTTGGGTAGCAGAGCTCGCGCTGAGTTCACCATCGGTTATTAGCAGTATGCGACCGGACGTTCCCGCGGGAACGTGCACCGGCTCTCCTTGAGCCTCGATACGCCAAAGAGCAAACTCAGGCGTCGGCGCCGGGTAACGCCAGACTCCTGGTGACTCCTCGACTGGCGAGATCAAGCCACTAAAACCCGGCGTAAAGTCCAGAATCGCTAACAGCTCCTCGACATTGACGTACTTGGGTGTCAGGCCGCCCCGCATCACATTGTCCGAATTCGCCATGATCTCGACGCCTCCGCCGCTGAGGTAGGCATGGAGGTTTCCAGCTGGCATGTAAAGGGCGTCGCCGGGTTGCAGAGTCACCCTGTTCATCAGTAGGGCGGCCAGTACTCCAGGATCGCCTGGATAGTACTGACCAAGTTCCCGAGCGGTACGCGCGAAAGTCGGATCATCGAACCGGTCCACGGCACCGGCCGCCTGCACCACTTCTGTGACCACCGAACGCTGGTCGGGTGAGAGCCGCAGCAGTTGCCCGAAGACTGTGGCCAATCGCTCCTCGGCCGGAAGATCATCATTGGCCAGCGGGTTCACAAGCTGCAGAGCGCTGGCAACCCCGAGATTCTGGAAAAGTTGGTACGTCTCCCGCGGTTCCTTGAAGCCACAAAGCGCCTCGGTCTCCACTATGGCGCACAACACCTCGGGCTTCGGCCAACCGTCGCGGTAGGTCCGGTTCGGCGCGTCGCGCGGTATGCCGGCGGCCTGCTCACGAGCGAAGCCCGCCTCGGCCTGCTCGCGTGACGGATGAGCTTGCAGGGACAAGGGCTGCGCGGCGGCGAGCACCTTGAGCAAGAAGGGAAGTCGCGGACCGAATGCTTCCACCGCGGCCCGGCCTACCACACCCATCGGATCGTGAGCTACAACCTTGTCCAGCGGCTCACCATCGACCATCGAAGGCGCAAGGGGGTGCGCCCCAAACCACAGCTCGGCTTGGGGCTGGCCGCTCGGCTGCCTTCCGAGAAATTCAGGAATCGCGGTACGCGACCCCCATGCGTACGGCTGGATCACCCCCGTAAGCCGCTCGATCATGATTCCTCCTGCTCTGGCATGTCGTCCTGCTCTGGCATGGCATCACCTACGGCGGATTGCCAGACCGCGAGCGTACGGGAAACCGCCAATGAATCACGCCAAGGCACCATTGGTGACTCCACCTCGCCGGCCCGCAGGCACCGCATAACTTCTTGGGCTTGGAAGGTGTACCCGCCTCCGGGCCACTGGGTGACCATGACCTCTGGCGCAACATCTCGATGATGGCCGCGATAGACCAACATCTCCTTCGGACGGATGAAAAAGTCGTTGATCATGATTCGGCCGATGGTCCCGTACACGTGGAGGCTGGTAGGCAGATCGGCCTCCAAGGAGCAGATCACCGTTGCCGTGGCAGCAGGACGATCATCAGTGGCTGGATAACTCAGTAGGGCAGCCGCGTGACTGTCCACCCCAGTCGCGGCGTGGTTGCCAAATCCACACAGCTCGGCGGGTTCGCCCAAGAAAAGGTTCACCGCATGGAGTGGATAAACGCCGGCGTCCAGGATCGCCCCTCCAGCCAAGATCGGGTCCAGCAACCGATGTGTCGATGAACCTCGAAATGCGAAGCCAAAGTCTGCCGAGACGTGGCGTATCACACCAAGATCACCTGAGGTGACCAGCTCCGCCGCCCTGCGAAGCAGTGGGTTTGTCCTGGTCCACATCGCCTCCATCAGGAACAGTCCGCGGTCACTCGCCAGATTGATCAGTTCCTCCGTATCGGCAGGGCTTGTAGTCAAAGGCTTCTCAACCAGTACAGACTTTCCAGCATCCAGACATAGCTTGGCGGACGCAAAATGATCATGATGGGTGGAGGCCACGTAGACCACATCAACGTCGGGATCTCCAGCCAGCTCGGCATAGGAGTCGTAGGCCCGCGGAATGCCGTGATCAGCTGCAAATGCCATCGCCTTCTCAACATTGCGGGAGCCGACCGCGACCAGACGTGCTTCGTTAGGCAGCAAAGCAAGATCACGAGCGAACACCGAGGCAATGTGTCCAGTGGCGAGGATGCCCCAGCCGACGAGATCTGTCACGGTCCCATCCAACAACATTGCCGGAAAATAGGTCGTGAGTAGCCGAGTCAGCCATCAGCAGCTATCTTGCTCCGGTGCGCCGAACCGCCGGAAGCTCGTGGACAGCGGATGCGGAATCTCGTGATGCGCTAAATGACATCGATGTAGTTTCGATTTACGATGAGCCTATGATCGTCGCGTCGAGTCCTCAGCATGACGGTAGGGAGCCTGGCGAGTTGAGCGCCCGGGACGCCGAGATCCTTATGTTCGAGCGACAGTGGTGGAAGTTCGCGGGGGCCAAAGAGCAGGCAATCCGCGACAAATTCCAGATGTCGGCGACGCGTTATTACCAGATCTTGAACGCCTTGATCGACAAGCCCGAGGCGCTGGCCCAAGATCCGCTCCTCGTCAAACGGTTGCGGCGACTACGCGCCACTCGGCAACGCAACCGTTCAGCAAAGCGGCTGGGCATCGACCTTACGATCGAGTGAGCTTCAGCTTGCCTAATACGGCACGAACGCCTTCACCAATTGGCCTCACCGGATAGTCCTGGTAACCGCCAATCGTCAACCCGGCCTGTCGCTCGAAAAAGTTCTGTGCTGCCCGGTCGCCGGTACGCAGTACGGACCATCCCATGCAGATCACGTAAGGGACGTAATAGGGCAGCCCCAGGCAGTAGAAGTACTGCCAGCTGTGAACCTCCTCGTGCTTGATCAAGAACGGGTACCTGCGCAACATCTGGTCCCAGGTGCTCGTCGTTGTGATCACATTGCCGATCGTGAAGGCGCCGGCAACCGGGAACTTGAGGCGGTAGTGCTCTCCGAGCAACAGACCGCGCGGGCCGCGCTTAATCTCGGCACGGCCGATCTTTGCCACTGCGAGTCCGACGAGGGTACTGAGGTTGATGAAGTTGCCACCGAAACGCACCCATTGCCGCCCAGTCTCCGGCCAGCCAGGTTCCACAGTCTCAATCCTTACAGGGCCGACGTTGGCCTGCGCCCCTTCAACAGGCTTAGGGGTGCAGCGTGGACTCGGCCCTTCGACACGCTCAGGGCGCAAATCTGAACAGGCTCAGGGCGCAACCTGGACAGGGTCAGGGCGCAACCTGGACGGGCGGGCGGCCATACCAATATGTGGATGTGGTGCCCAAGATGCGGAATCGACCTGCGCTATCTCCAGAGCCACCCCTAGGCTGAGCCGTGTTCATCCAGAGGGGACGAGGGACCGGCCCAAGGACTCCCCGGCAACCGGCTGACGGATCAGAAACGGTGCCAACTCCGGCTCAGTCGAAAGTCGGCTGAGAAAGATGAAGTAAGGACTCGCTGATGACTGCGGTGCCTGGCGCGATCAAGACACTCGACACCGATCCGGCTTCTCCTCTCGGCGTCAGGGCAGGCGCCTTCGGTAATGCCAGCCACCTGGTCTGTCGCGAGTGTGGTGCGACGGCCCCGCTGGGCCCCTTCTATGCCTGTACCGAGTGCTTCGGTCCGCTCGAGGTCGGCTACCAGTTTCCGACCATCACCAGAGAGCGGATCGAGGCGGGCCCGCGGAGCATCTGGCGATATGCCCCGCTGTTGCCGGTCCCAGCCGATATCGCCACCTTTCGCTCAACCGATCCCGGTTTCACCCGGTTGGTCGATGCTCGCAACCTCGCAGATGATCTTGGTTTGAAACAGCTTTGGGTCAAGGACGATTCGGGTAATCCGACGCATTCCTTCAAGGACCGCGTCGTCGCAGTCGCCCTCTCAGCCGCTCGCGAACTCGGCCTGCAGGTCCTCGCATGTCCCTCCACCGGGAACCTGGCTAACGCCGTTGCAGCTGCCGCGGCTCGAGCTGGCATCAAATCTGTGGTCTTCGTCCCTCACAATCTTGAGCAGCAAAAGATCCTGGCATCTGCGATCTACGACACCACTCTGATCGCAATCGAAGGCAGCTATGACGATGTCAACAAACTCGCCAGTGAGATCGCGGCCGAAGAGGAGGGCTGGGCCTTTGTCAACGTCAATGTCAGGCCCTACTACGCCGAAGGCTCCAAGACTTTGGGATATGAGATCGCCGAGCAACTCGGCTGGCGGCTTCCTGATCAAGTCGTTATTCCGGTCGCTTCCGGATCGCAGCTGACCAAGATCGACAAGGGTTTTCGTGAGTTGATCAAGCTCGGATTGGTAGCGGACAAGCCTTACGTGATCTTCGGTGCGCAAGCCGCCGGCTGTTCACCGGTGGCACAGGCGTATCGCGCCGGACAGGACTTTGTCGCACCGGTGAAGCCGGACACCATCGCAAAATCGCTGGCCATCGGCAATCCTGCTGATGGGCCGTACGTGCTCGATGTGGTGCGGCGTACGGGCGGAGTGATTGCTGATGTTGACGACGAGACGCTGGCAGACAACATTCAGCGCTTGGCGCGCACCGAGGGCATCTTCGCCGAGACCGCTGGCGGCGTAGTGATCGGTGTCACCGACAAGCTGGTTTCTGATGGCGTACTTGATCCAGAGGCTGAAACCGTCGTCATCAATTCCGGCGACGGACTGAAGACTCTCGATGCGGTGGCCGAGCGGGTTGGCCCCAAGATCACGATTCCGCCGAGTTATGAGTCGTTCATCGACTTTTGGAAGGATACGAACTCATGAGTGCCAGCGTCCGCATTCCCACCATCCTGCGAACCTACACGGGTGGGGCAGGCGAGGTGAGCGCCGACGGCGACACCCTGGCTGAGGTACTGGACTCTCTTGAGGAGAACCATCCAGGCATCCGGGGGCGAATTCTCGATGATGCTGGAGCACTACGCCGCTTCGTGAATGTCTACGTTGGCGACGACGACGTGCGTTTCATTGGCGGTTTGGACGCCAAAGTGACCGAGGGTACGAAGATCTCCATCATTCCGGCCGTCGCTGGCGGTGCAGCAAATGAGCGCTGAGCCCTTCGACAGGCGCAGAACGGCGCTTGTCGAAGCGCGCCCTTCGACAGGCTCAGGGCACGTTGTGACAGGCCCAGGGCACCTTGTGACAGGCTGAGGGCACGTTGCCGCCAGGCGCTAACGTCGCCCGGTATGGATCTCGAGCGTTTTGTACAAGCCCAAGACAGCGGTGGCACCTATCAGCGGGCAGTCGCCGAGCTGCGGAACGGACGCAAAACCAGTCACTGGATGTGGTTCATCTTTCCGCAGATCGCCGGCCTGGGACATAGCGCCATGGCCAAGGCGTACGCGATCAGCGATCTTGCAGAGGCCAGGGCCTATCTCGGGCATCCCGTTCTCGGGCCGCGGATGATCGAATGCGCCGAAATCCTCGCGGCACATCGAGGACTCAGCGCTGAACAGATCTTCGGCGGCATTGATGCCATGAAGCTGCGCTCATCAATGACGCTGTTTGCCCACGCCGATCCCAATGCAGAAATCTTCAAGCAGGTGATCGATCAGTACTACGACAGCCCCGATCCGGAGACCGAGCATCGCCTGTAACGATTCCTTGATCGACCTTGCTGCCAGCACCGGTCACCGTGTGCAATGTAGCTACACCTCGGCGCCGTAATTTTGAACGGCAGATCCGCAGCTGAGTAGCTAATAGGGGAGGGTAGGCCTTGCCGGATCGGAGCCGCACCGCCAACGTGCTCACGATCATGATGACCGACGTGGTCGGCTCAACCGACCTGCGGCGGGCGCGTGGCGACCGGGACGCCGACGAGATTCTCGGGCTGCAGGCAGCGATTGTGCGGCACCAGGTGGCAGCATTCGGTGGCCGAATACACAAGTCCCTCGGCGATGGGTTCCTCATATCCTTCCCCTCGAATGTGGCGGCGGTCAGTGCCGCCGCGGCCATCCAGCGTGCACTGGACGAGCACAACGCCACGGACTCCCAACGCGCCGTCGAAGTCCGCATCGGCATCCACTCCGGTCAGGTCACCGAGCGGGATGGCGATCTGTTGGGGCCAACGGTGCATGCCACGACCCGCGTCATGGCCGAGGCAGTCGGTGGCGAGATCCTGATCACCGACGAGATACGCCAGGACGCCGAGCCGCAGCTTGACTACTCATTTCTCGACTCCGGGCTTTTCTGGCTGCGGGGGTTTCCAGAGCTGTGGCGCCTGTACAGCGTTTCCTGGAGCGACACGTCAGTTGGAACACGTCCCAGTACCGCACCGCCCGGGCTCACGCCGTTTGTGGAACGTGATACCGAACGGGCGAGCCTACGCCGGCTGGTTGACGACTCGCTGGGCGGGCATGGCAGGTTGGCGCTGGTCGCCGGCGAGCCAGGCGTCGGCAAGTCACGGCTGGTCGCTGAAATCGGTGACGAGGCTCGGGCGCGTGGCATGCGGGTGCTGACCGGGCACTGCGCGCAGATGAGCAGCGCGTCACCCTACCTGCCGTACGTCGAGATGATCGAACAGGCAATCAGCAGCCCCCGCAGTTCGCTCGCGCTATGGACGGCGCTTGGCGGTGTGGCCCCCGAAATTGCCCGTATCGCCCCAGCGCTGCGACGCGCCTTTCCGGACATCCCGCCCCCCATCGAGTTGCCAGCGGAGCTGGCGCGCCGGTACGTGTGGAACAGCTTCGGCGAATTCGTCGGCCGCGCCGCGCAGGGCCAGCCGCTTCTGCTGGTCCTAGAGGACTTGCATTGGGCCGACGAGTCGACTCTGCTGCTCACCGAATACTTGGCGCGCTTACTGCCGGACATGCCAGTGCTGGTACTCGGCACCTACCGAGACCTTGAGGTGGATCTTCAGCATCCGTTGGCTCGCGTCATCGGCCAAATGACCCGCCAACGGTTGCTGGAACGCATGCACTTGCGCCGACTGTCGTTCAATGGGGTGCGCGCGATAGTGGAGGCGCTGGCCGGGCAGCCCGCACCCGAGCGGTTGGTGCAGGTGATCGACCGCGAGACGGAGGGCAATCCGTTTTTCGTTGAAGAGGTCTATTTGCATCTTGTGGAGTCCGGCGTGCTGCTGGACGAGTCTGGCAGGCTGCGTCTTGATCTTCAGGTGGACGAGGCGTCCGTGCCGGAGAGCATCCGGTTGGTGCTTGGGCGACGTCTGGACCGCCTCGCAACGTCTACTCGCGAAGTGCTTGTGGCAGCAGCTGTATCGGGCAGAATGTTCATCCCCGAGCTGGTCGGCGTGGTAGCCGAGGCTGACCCGGACCAGCTTGTCGATGCCTTCGACCAGGCGGAGCGCGCCCGGCTGCTGGCGCCTGGCAGGGTGCCCGGTGAACTGATGTTCGGCCACGAGTTGATCCGCCAGACGTTGTTAGCTGGCGTGTCTGTCGTGATGCGTCAGCAGCTGCACCTGCGGACCGCAGACGCCATCTCGCACCTCTACTCAGACGATCTCGAGGCTCACGCCGGAGAGCTTGCCTACCACCTATCGCTCGCCGGAGGTTCCGCGGATCGGGCCAGCCTGGTCCACTACCTGACGGTCGCCGGCGAGCGGGCGTTCGACGCTGCGGCATTCGACGACGCGGTCAGCTACTTCGAGAAGGCACTGTCGCTCATGCCAGACGATAGCCAGCTCGGCCGGGCGCAGCTGCTGGAGCGGCTGGCGATGGCACTCCGCAGCGTGGGCCGCTGGGAGGACGCTTTGAGCACGATGAACGATGTGTTGGACCGCTACCAGGCGCTTGGACAAGTCGAGGCCATCGGCCGATTGGGTTGGGCCATGGTCTATCAGCTGGTGTGGAATGCACGGCTGGAGGAAGGTGTGCAGGTCGGGCAGCGGACGCTGGCCGCACTCGGCGACACCGTCAGCGCCGACAAAGCTCGCTTACTATCAGGGCTGGCGTTTGCGATCAGCGTAAGCGGCGACTATGCCACAGCGACGGCCATATTCGGCCAGGCGCGTGCACTTGCTGAACAGGTGGGCAACGAGCGGGCGATCGCCGACGTGTTGCACATGCAGACCATCCACCATTTCGTCTATGCCGAGTTCGCGGAGGGAATCCGGGTCGGCCTACGGGCCGCCGAGACCTTCGAGCTTGAGAGTGCGCTGTGGGATCTCTGTAGCGTGCAGGCGTTCGTGATCTTTGAAGACGGCAATCTCGGCAGTCGGGAGCAGGCGACGCGCATCGCCGACAAGACGCTTGGGCTCGCCGACCGGCTGGGTCACCTAGGTGCGGCCTTCATGGTGCTTTCCGACCGAATCCGCTTCGCGGCGATGCTCGGCGACCTGCCGCAGGTGGAAGCGCTCGGTCCTCAGATCGTTGACATCGGTGAGCGAGGCGGACTGCCGTGGCGATATTTGGGCCATCTCTATCTGGGCTTGGCTGCCCACCGGCGAGGCAATGCTGAGCGCGCCGAGGCTCAGCTGCGAAACGCTGTCCAGCTGGAGCCGGCGGGCGCGTTCGCCGGGCAAAGCGCCGCGGTGCTGGCGCGGCATCTCGCCTTCTACGGGCGCGCCGAGGAGGTGATTGATCTCTTCGGGTCATCTCGGTCGAAGCTGCCCAGGCTCGATCGGGTGAACGGCATCGGCTCGTGGAGTTGCCTGCTCAACTTCGTTGAGGCGTTGTATTTGTGTGGTCTAACCGAGGAAGTGGCAGCGCTGTCTCCGCTTGTCGCAGGGGTCCTCGAGCTGGACAAGAGATGGATCAGCTTCGACGGCCGGCTAGGGATAACCCGCGCGGGTCTCGTAGCCGCGGCGGCTCGTCGTTGGGAGGAGGCTGAACGCCACTTCAGCGCGGCCCGCGAGATCGCCAGGCAGATGGGCAATCGGCTTGAGCTGGCCGACTTGGACCGCCTCGAGGCCGGGATGCTGCTGGACCGCGGCGGGAAGGGCGACCACGAGCGCGCTGCGGAAATGCTCCAGGAGGCTTGGTCGGCATACCGCACCTTTGGCATGCCGTCCTACGCCGCCGAGGCAGAACGGCTACAAGATGTGGCCAAAGGTATAGCGGCGTCGCGACGATCATGAAACCTCCGCGGGTAAACGGGTACCCCGCGCCGACGCCGTGGTTAATGATCGCCTATGCCGACCAATCCTCAGGTGATTGCGGGCAGCCCTCCGCCGTAGTCTGAACGCACAGCTGCGCCAGTGGGCAGCTAGCAAGGAGGCAGCTCTTGTCGGAGACCGGACGTGTAGCCAAGGTACTCACGATCATGATGACCGACGTCGTCAGCTCGACCGAGCTGCTTCGGTCCCGCGTTGATCAGAATGCCGACGACGTCCTCCTGTTGCAGGCAGCGGTTGTGCATCGCCAGGTCGCGGCGTTTGGTGGCCGGGTGCACAAGTCATTGGGTGACGGGTTCCTTATCTCCTTCCCGTCCCCCGTGGCCGCGGTCCGTGCCGCTGCCGCTATTCAGCGGGAGTTGCATGAACACAACACCGCCGATCCCCAGCGCTCCATCGAGACCCGTATCGGTCTTCACACTGGCGAGGTCACCGAGGCGGACGGCGACCTACTGGGGCAGGCCGTGCACGCCGCCGCCCGAGTAATGGCCGAGGCGGGCGGAGGGCAAATACTTACCACCGACGATGTCCGCAAGTTCGTCGAGCCACAGCTGAACTTGTCATTTTCTGATTGGGGATTGTTTTGGCTGCGGGGGTTCCCGGAGAGCTGGCGGCTGTACGAGGTGTCTTGGAACGACACCTCATCGGGCGTGCGGCCCAGTGCTGTGCCGGAGCCGCTTACGCCGTTCGTTGAGCGGGACGCCGAGCGGGCCAGCCTGCGCCGGCTCCTTGACGAGGCGCGGGCCGGGCACGGGAGTCTTGGGCTGGTCGCTGGCGAGGCAGGCGTTGGCAAGTCGCGGCTGGTGGCTGCGATCGGCGACGAGGCCGAGGCGTGCGGGATCCGAGTGCTCACCGGACACTGCATAGAGATGCTGGGCGCCCCGCCTTACCTGCCATATGTCGAGATCATTGAGCAGGCGATCAGCAGTCGGCGTAGCCCGCTGGCGCTGCGGCAGGCGCTTGGCGACGTTGCGCCTGAAATCGCTCGCATCGCGCCCGCGCTGCGGCGAGCCTTCCCTGATATCCCAGCGCCTATCGAGGTGCCAGCTGAGTTGGCGCGCCGCTATGTATGGAACAGCTTCAGCGAATTCCTTGGCCGCGCCGCACAGCGCCAGCCGTTGCTCCTCGTTCTGGAGGACCTGCACTGGGCTGACGAATCGACTGTGCTGCTCACCGAATACCTAGCGCCGCTGCTGCCAGAGATGCCGGTGCTCGTGCTTGGTACGTACCGGGATCTCGAAGTGGATCTCCACCATCCGCTGACCCAGGTGATCTTGCAGCTGGCTCGCCGGCGCCTAGTGGAACAGGTAGCCCTGCGCCGGCTGTCGATCGACGGCGTACGCGCCATGCTTGCCGCCCTGGCCGGGCAGCCAGCGCCTGAGCAGTTGGTGCGGATCATCGACGCCGAGACCGAGGGAAACCCGTTCTTCGTGGAAGAGGTCTATCTGCACCTCGTCGAATCCGGCGAGTTGCTTGACGAGCACGGCCGGCTGCGTCTTGATCTGCGGCTTGACGACGTATCAGTGCCGGAAAGCATCCGACTCGTGCTCGGGCAACGGTTAGATCGACTCACTCCGGCCACGCGTGAGGTGCTGGTGGGCGCCGCGGTGTCGGGCAGGGCCTTTGACTCTGAGGTCGTCGGTGACGTGGCCGGCGTCGGCCCCGACGCACTCGTGGAGGCTTTCGGCGAGGCGGAGCAAGCCCGGCTCGTCATACCTGGCAAGAGGCCTGGCCAGTTGGTGTTCAGCCACGAGCTGATCCGGCAGACCTTGCTGGCCGGCCTTTCAGCGGCCAAGCGCCAGCACCTGCACCGTAAGGCTGCTGAGGCAATCTCGCGGCGGTACGCCGACGACCTCGAGGCTCATGCGGGAGATCTGGCCTACCACTTGTCGCGTGCCGGCCGTTCCGGCGACCGGGAAAGCCTGGTGCGCTATCTCACCATTGCCGGCGACCGAGCCTTCGAAGCGGCAGCGTTCGATGATGCTGTTGACCACTTTGAGCACGCACTCTCCCTTGTCCCGGGCAACGAACAGTTCGGCCGTGCTCAGCTGCTTGAGCGGCTGGCAATGGCGCTTCGCAGTGTCGGCCGCTGGGATGACGCACTGCGCACTATGGATCAGTCTTTGGACCACTACGAGGCTCTGGGGCGGGCGGAGAACATTGGCAGGCTGGGCTGGTCCATGGTGTATCAGCTCACCTGGAGTGCCCGGATAGCTGAGGGAGCGCAGGTCGGTCAGCGGACGCTGGCTGCACTCGGCGACACCATCAGCGCAGACAAGGCTCGGGTGCTCTCCGCGCTCGGCTGGGCGATCAGCCTCACCGGTGACTATGCCGCCGCCACAGCCATGTTTGACCAGGCACGTGCCATTGCCGAGCAGGTGGGCAGCCAGCGGGCGCTGGCAGACGTGCTGCACATGCAGACCTTTCACCATCTCAGCTTTGGTGAATTCGCCGACGGAGTGCGAGTCGGCCTGAAAGCCGCCGAGACGTTCGAGCGGGAGGGTGCACTCTGGGATCTCTGCAGCGTGCAGGCGTTCGTGATTTACGAAGACGGCACGCTCGGCAGTCGTGAGCAAGCGGCCAGCCTCGGTGATAAAACAATGGGCATCGCCGAGCGGTTGGGCCACCTCGGTGCGGTGTTCCTGGTGCTTTCCGACCGAATCCGCGAGGCCGCGATGCTCGGTGACCTGCCACGGGTGGATGCGCTTGGTCCGCAGATTGTGGACGTCGGCGAGCGAGGCGGGCTGCCGTGGCGCTACGTGGGCAACATCTATCTGGGCCTAGCTGCGCACTGGCGAGGCGAAGCAGAACTTGCCGAGGCGGAGCTGCGAACCGCCGTCCAATTGGAGCCCCCTGTCGCGTTCGCCGGGCAGAGTGCCTCGCTGCTCGCGCGGCATTTGGCCTACCACGGGCGGGTCGACGAGGTAGTGGATCTCTTCGAGTCGGCACGGTCGGAGTCAAGATTGCCCAGCCTCGATCGGGTGAACGGCATCGGCTCTTTGAACTGCATGCTGGGCTTCGTCGAGGCGTTTTACCTGTGTGGCCGCTACGAGGACGCGGCTGCACTTTCGCCGCACGTCGATGCGGTAATCGAGGACGGCAGAAGATGGCTCACCTTTGACGGCCGGCTGGTTGAAACCCGCGCCGGACTAGCTGCCGCCGCTGCGCGTCGCTGGGAGGAAGCCGAGCGCTACTTCGCCGTTGCCCGCAAGGTCGCCATGCAGATGGGCAACCGGCTTGAGCTTGCCGACCTGCAACGCCTGCACGCTCGGATGTTGTTGGATCGCGGCGATAGAGGCGACTACGCGCGAGCCGCCGAGATGCTTGAGGGTGCGCTGGCTGCCTACCGTGCCTTCGGCATGTCCGCGTACAGCGCCGAAGCAGAGCGCATACTGCGCCAGGCGACGGGCTAGCTCGCCGGGTCACCCCTGGCTAGCGGTGTACGGCTTGTCCGGCCAATAGGCCCACTCCTCGAAGTCGCGGACCCGGCCGTCGTCGCCGAATTCAAGGACCCATAGGTCGCGGTATTCCTGTTCGACCGGATCGCCGTAACGCACCTCGAGCCGAACAACGGCCTGTCGACCCTCAACGGCTACCGGCTCAGCCACCGCGGTAAACACCTCGCCGGCGTCGTCCAGCCAGAAGGCCTTGATCGCGTCGTGGCCGACTTCGGACTCCTCGTATGGAGACTTCCGGTAGCGCGCATCCTCGGTAAATAGCCGCTCTATCGCATCGACGTCCTCATCCCGCCAGGCAGCGACGTACCCGTCGACCCAGCGCATCACTTGACCACGATCCATTTCAGCAATGCTGCCGGATCAGCGCAGCGCGGCGAGCAGCGGGGCACAACGAGCAAGATCAGCTGCGCCGGCCAGGTCGGGCAACGCAAGGAAGATCGTGCTGACTCCAAGATCGGCGAGCTCCAGATAGCGCTGCGCATGATCAACTGCCGGAGCCGCATGGTGGCGGGCGGCGTAGACGGCGGCCGGCAGCCTTCCGCGAAGCCGCTCTACGCGTACTGCGACGTCGTCTCGGTTGCGACCAATGATCGGCAGGTCCAAGACGGTAATCTCGACGCTTGCCGGGTCGCGACCCACCGCAACACAATGTTGGTGCAGGACCTTGATCTTGGTTTGGAGCACCGTTTGATCCGACGGTAGGTTGCAGCCGTCAGCCTGCTCGGCGACGATCCGCAGTGTCCGGCGCTCACCAGACCCGCCGACAATGATCGGCACATCGCTGATTGGGCGCGGATAGCAGGTGGTTTCGGGCAGGTGCACATAGCGTCCGTGGTAGGCCTTGGTGCCCGGTGCCCAGAGCGCCCGGAGGGTCTCAATGCAGACCTGAAGTTGATCAAGTCGTTGCCGATCACTGGGGAAGTCCAGACCGTACGCCTGATGCTCGCGGAGCCACCATCCGGCACCCAGGGCACAGAACGCACGTCCGTTGCTGAGCACATCCAGGGTCGCGACCGTCTTGGCGATGATGCCCGGTTCCCGAAAGGTGACCGGAGAGACTAGCGTGCCCAACCGCAAGTTGGTGTCGAGGCCGGCGATCATGCCAAGGGTGACCCACGGCTCCGGTATCGGCTCCCAAGCGCGATCGACCTGGGGAATCTGGATCAGATGATCCATGAGGGCAAGGCCGTCGAAACCGATCTCATCCGCCCTTACTGCTAGCTCGCGGAGCCAGTTGCTTGGGTCTTCCTCGCCCCAAGGAAATCGCGATACCTGCAGCACGACTCGCGGCCCAGGTGTCATGTGCTGATCATGATCAGGAGTGATCTCCTCAGCCGGAGTCCTCGAGTAATCGTCTTGAGCAATGATCAAGACCTGATCCCAACCCTCCTCGTTTGCTGACTCCGCAAGTTTGCCGATCCTGCGTAGCTGCTCGGTGAGGATAGGTGCGGGAACCGGCCGGTCGCGCAGCCGGTTACGCTCCCGACACAGTGCGGCTGCGGTATTCATGATCACCAGGACAGCAGGCAACCCGGCGCTGCGGGCAAGCCGCAGGTAATCCATGCGCCGTGCTGGATCCAGCCCTAGGGTGTCGATCACTGTCGTCAGCGAGCGCTTGGTCCGCGCCGCAACAATCTGATCAAGCAGCGCAAATGCCTCGACTGATGCATCAAGATCGGACGGACCGCTACCGACTGCTGCCCGTAGCGCATCAGAACTGACAACTTCGGCCGTACGAAATCGCTCCAGAGCCCAGGTCGACTTTCCAGATCCCGCAGCTCCTGCCAGCACCACCACGGCCGGGTCGGGGAGGCGAGCATCCGTCATATGCCGAAGTCTCGCAGCAGCTGGGCCACTGGAATGTGCCCGTTCGTATGCTCAGCCTTGGAATGCACTAGTCGGTGCCGGGGCCGCTGCCCTGCATAGACGGTATGAGGAGGGCTGAGGCCTCGTTCGCAAACGTGCGTGGGTTGCCGGAGGCTAACGCCATGTCCGGTAGAGCCACAGTTGCAAGGAGGCCTCAGTGTTTAGACAGCGTACGTTTGCTGGTTTGGATGTGCACGCTCGGTCGGTGACCGGGCATGCGGTCGATGAGTTAACCGGAGAGCTGCACCGACAGCGGCTGCCTTCCGATTTAGGTGAGGTGTGTCGCTGGTTGCAGTCGTTGCCGCAGCCGGTGACGGCGGCCTATGAGGCGGGCCCGACCGGCTACCGACTGGCTCGGTATTTAGGCAGCCGCGGAATCGAGTGTGTGGTGGGGGCGCCGTCGAAGCTGCAACGCCCACCGGGGAATCGGATCAAAACAGATGCCCGAGACGCGGAGCATTTGTGCCGGCTGTTGCAGCTGGATCAGATCGTTGAGGTCACGGTGCCCAGCCCCGAGCAAGAGCAGGCACGAGATTTGGTGCGGGCCCGGGAGGCAGTGCGCGGTGATTTGATGCGGGCCCGGCACCGGGTGTCGAAGATGCTGCTACGGCAGGGCATCCTCTATCCGGGCAGCAAATCGTGGACCGGGGTGCACCACCACTGGCTGCATCTGCAGCACTTTGATGCGCCGCCTCAGCAGTTGGCCTATCAAGATTATGTGGAGGCAGTGTTGTTGACCACCGATCGGCGGGACCGGCTGGACAAAGCCATTGAGGCCCTGGCCGCCGATAGCAGCTACACCCCACTAGTGCGCCGACTGTGCTGCCTGCGCGGCATCTCAACCTTGACCGGGTTCGCGTTGGCGGTCGAGATCGCCGATTGGCATCGTTTCACCGGTTCCTCGATCGGCCCATATCTAGGCCTAGTGCCGACCGAGGAATCCTCGGGGGATTCCCGATATCAAGGCTCAATCACCAAGACCGGTAACCGTCATGTGCGGCGGTTGTTGGTCGAGGCGGCCTGGCATCACCGCAAAAGCTATGCCTGCCCTAGCAAGATCATGCGGCAGCGCTGGGAGTTGGCGCCTGGCCCGGCCCGGGTCCGCGGCCATCAAGGCAACCGGCGGTTGCATCAGCGCTGGCAGTACTTTCAGGCCAGGAAAAAGAAGAACACCATCGCCGCTGTCGCTGTCGCCCGTGAGCTGGCCGGTTGGGCATGGTCGCTGGCGATCATGGACGAGGACTAACTAGCCGCAGGTTGGCAAGCCGGTGGTGTGCTGCGCCGCGCAGCCTAAGCGGCCGCCCCTCCGGGCTCAAGGGTCGCTAACGCGATCGCGTAGCGACGGCCCACGGCCGCCCTTGACCCCGCAGCCTCTACGGCCGCCGGCAGATCGGTCAGCGGGCCGGTCATGTGACCTGCCCGGCAGCAAACCAGCACAGCACACCACCTGGACAGCTAGCAGCCGCCCCCCATGAATTGATCATGATCAGCTTCCTGGTATCAGGTCGACCCGGCAGCCACGCGAGGAACGGATCCACGCGGAACCTATGAACAACCAGCCCAAGCTGGCTGGATACGTTCGCTATCCATAGACAGTGATGTCGTTCCAGCCGAAAGCCAAATCATGCGGTAACCAACCCGCGCATATCAGTCTCGACCGCGTCGCCCAACACGCCGACCGGGAAGAAACCACACCAGGAACCCTTGGGCCAGCCGCCCGACACCCAGCCAGGCGGCTGGCCCAACCATGCCCACTTGACAAAACGAAGTACATATCAGGTTCCTGGCGGTTTGCACAGGCTGCAACCCCATGCGGGGCGTACGCAAGCCATGCAGACCTCGTCAGATCAGGCCTCGCTGCCACTCAGGCCCCATCACGG
>Ga0081538_10000427_pt1 | contig 47287 bp, 41 predicted proteins | sample TabmetS5T2R1_FD_71022 | JGI IMG/M metagenome (GOLD analysis project Ga0081538, IMG submission 71022) | Tabebuia heterophylla rhizosphere microbial communities from the University of Puerto Rico - S5T2R1 | ecosystem: Host-associated > Plants > Roots > Rhizosphere ... | reverse complement strand
GGGGCGAGGAGGAGATCGCCGACATCGTCTCGATGTGGACCGGTATCCCGGTGTTCAAGCTCACCGAGGCCGAGACGCAGAAGCTGATGCGCATGGAGGACGAGCTCCACAAGCGCGTGATCGGCCAGGACGCGGCCATCGAGGCAGTGTCGAAGGCGATCCGGCGCTCGCGCGCCGGCCTCAAGGACCCCAAGCGCCCGACCGGCTCGTTCATCTTCCTCGGCCCGTCGGGCGTCGGGAAGACAGAGCTTGCGCGGACGCTCGCCGAGTTCCTGTTCGGGGACGAGGACGCGATGGTGCGTATCGACATGTCGGAGTACATGGAGAAGCACTCCGTGTCACGGCTCGTCGGGTCGCCCCCCGGCTACATCGGCTACGACGAGGGCGGCCAGCTCACCGAGGCCGTGCGGCGCAAGCCGTACAGCGTGCTCCTGCTCGACGAGATCGAGAAGGCGCACCCGGACGTCTTCAACATCCTGCTGCAGATCCTCGAGGACGGCCGGCTCACCGACGCCCAGGGCCGCACGGTCGACTTCCGCAACTCGATCGTGATCATGACCTCGAACGTCGGGGCCTCCGAGATCGCCAAGAACACCGGCATCGGCTTCACCGTCGGCGACGAGACGGGACTCTCGTACGACGACATGAAGAACCGGATCATGGGCGAGCTCAAGAAGGTCTTCCGGCCCGAGTTCATCAACCGCATCGACGAGGTCATCGTCTTCCACAAGCTGACCAAGGAGGAGATCACGACGATCGTCGATCTCCTGCTGCGCCGGATCCGCGAGTCGCTGGCGGAGCGCGAGCTCTCGCTCAACCTCTCGGAGAGCGCGGCCGACTTCCTCGTCGACAAGGGTTGGGACCCGGCGATGGGCGCACGGCCGCTGCGGCGCGCAATCCAGCGCTACATCGAGGACCCGCTGGCGGACGAGGTGCTGTCGCAGTCGATGCCGCCCGGCTCGACGATCGAGGTCGACAAGGCGCCGGACGACGACGAGGACGAGGTCAAGATCTCGGTCTCGGCGCCCAAGGAGCGCAAGCGCGAGACCGTCGGCGTGGGCGCGAAGGGCGACGCCCGCGAGGAGGGATCCTCGACGGATCCCTCGAGCGAGGACGCCCCGCCGCTTCCGGACGAGCCCGAGGTGCTGCCGGACGTGCCGGACGCCCCGCCGCCGCCCGACGAGCAGGACAAGACCGACTAGCCTGGGGCGCCGTTCACGGCGTCTCGCATGCGCTCAGGGCTCTTCATGCCCCCATTCGATGCGCTGGCCGACCCGGCGGTCGTCGCGCGTCTGTCCGCCGAGGCGGAGGAGGCGGGCTGGCACGGAGTGTTCGTCTGGGACAACTTGCGCTTCCGGGAGCCCGTGGTCGACGTGGCCGACCCCTGGATCACGCTGGCGGCGATGGCCACGGCGACCGAGCGAATCCGGTTCGGCCCGATGGTCACCCCACTCGCGCGGCGTAGGCCCGTCAAGGTCGCTCGGGAAACTGCGACGCTCGACCGGCTCAGCGGGGGCCGACTAACGCTCGGGGTCGGCCTGGGGAGCGACGAGTTCGCGAGCGAGTACTCGATCACGGGCGAGGAGCTCGACGACCGGCGACGCGCAAGCATGCTCGACGAGTCGCTCGAGATCCTGGCGGCCGCCTGGTCGGGCGAACCGGTGCAGCACCGCGGCGAGCACTACACGGTCGACGGCATGCGTTTCCTGCCCCGGCCGGTCCAGCGGCCGGGCGTACCGGTGTGGGTCGCGGGCCTCTACGGCAAGCCGAGACCGCTGCGCCGGGCGGCGCGGTACCAGGGCTACTTCCCCATAGAGCTGGACCACCCCGAACAGCTTGCTGAGATCGTTGCCGACCTCGCGGCACTGCGCAGGAAGGCCGGCAGGGATCCCACGGAGCCCTACGAGGTCGTCGTCGCCCTCCCGCCCGCCACCGATCCGGCGCCCTACGTCGCAGCAGGCGCGACCTGGTGGCTCGTCGAGTTCCCATGGGATGCGGTATCGGTCGAGCAGGTGCGCGCTGTGATCCGCGGCGGCCCCGCGGCCCCGGCGTAACGTGCCCGAACGAGACGCGACTGCTTCAGCGCTTCTCGGGTGCGGGCGCGGCCGCCAGCGCGAACGGGTTGCCCTCGCAGTCCCGGCACACCGCCCATCGGTCGCCGGGGTGGACGATCGAGCCGCCGAGCTCGCGAACGCGCTCGAGTGTCGTGGCCATGTCGGCGACGGTGAAGTAGGGCAGCGAGGCGGTGTCGCCGGGGCCCGGTCCGCGCTCGTGGACTCCGAGGCGCAGGCCGTCGGTATCGGTCTGCCAGCCGGATCCGGCCGCGGCGGGCCGTGGCGCGAGGGTGACCCCGAGGACTCCGTGCCAGAACCGACGGGCGCGCTCCGGATCGTCGGCCGGAAACTCGATCAGTGGCGCGGGCATGGACGGAGTATGGCCGGAGCCCGCGCCGATACGGCTCCCGCCCGGCGGGGTACCTAGGGGGAGTGACACCGACGACGATGAAGTGGTGGGGCTGGGGCGCGGAGGACGTCTCGTTCAGCCACGAGGGCAAGCCCGAACTGGCGCCCTTCATCGAGCGCGTCCTCAGCCTCGACGTGCGCCGGCCTGGCAGCGCCGCCCTCGCCTTCGAGGAGCTGGAGATCCCCGCCACTGAGCTCCGGGCCGGACTCAGGGCGGACCTCGCGGACGCCGTCGGACTTGAGCACGTCTCCACGGACGACCGCGACCGCGTCGTGCATGGGCGAGGCAAGAGCCTGACCGACTTGATCCGCCAGCGCCGCGGGGACCTGGGTCGGCTGCCCGACGCCGTGGTGCGTCCCGCCACGGAGCACGAGGTCGCCGCCGTCATCAGGGCCGCCGTCGAGAAGGACGCGGTGGTGATTCCGTTCGGGGGCGGGTCGAGCATCTCTGGCAGCCTCGAGGCAGAGCCGGGGGAGACGCGGCCCGTGATCTCGGTCGACATGACCAGGCTGAACCGGGTGCTGGAGGTCGACGCCACATCGCAGCTCGCGCGCGTCCAGGCCGGCGTCTTCGGCCCCGACCTCGAGCGCCAGCTGAACGCCGCGGGGTGGACGTGCGGCCACTTTCCCGACAGCTTCGCCTACTCGACCCTCGGTGGCTGGATCGCCACGCGCTCCTCCGGCATGCAATCCGACCGCTACGGCGACGTCGCGGAGCTCACGCGCGGGCTGCGGGTGGTCACCCCCTCGGGCATCCTTGTCGTGCGACCCGTGCCGAGCACTTCAACGGGCCCCAGCGTGCGTGAGATGGTGCTTGGTAGCGAGGGTCGGCTGGGGATCATCACCGAGGCGACGATCCACGTCCGCCGCGTGCCCAGCGAGCGCAAGATCCTCGGCTACCTGTTCCCGACCTGGGCGGCCGGCCTGGCCGCCATGCGCGACATCGCCGCCAGCGAGGCGTCGCCGTCGGTCACGCGTGTGTCCGACGCGCACGAGACCGCGTTCTCGTTCGCGACGCGCAACACCCCGACGCCCCTGGACCGCATCAAGTCGAAGGCGCTTCAGGTCTTCCTCACGCGGAAGGGTTGGGACCTGGAGGCGATGTGCTTGTCGTTCATCGGCTACGAGGGAAGCGCCGACCACGTGGCTGCCCAGCGCAAGCTCACCGAGCGGATCACGGGGCGCCATGGCGGGCTGTGCATCGGCACGAGCCCAGGCGAGCTGTACGACCAGAAGAAGTTCGACACGCCCTACATCCGCGATTTCCTCCTCGACCGCGGTGCTCCGGCCGACGTCTCCGAGACCTCGGCGCCGTGGCGTCAGCTCCAGACGGTCTACGACAACGTGATGGCCGCGGGCAACGGCGCCTTCGAGCGGCTGGGCGTGCCCGGCTACCTGATGTGCCATCTGTCGCACTCCTACCACGCGGGCGCCTGTCTCTACTTCACGTTCGCGCTCAACCCGCCGGCCGGCCGCGACGCACTGGAGGACTACCTAGTCGTGAAGCGTGCAATCCAGCAGGCGTTCGTGGACTCGGGCGCCACGCTGTCCCACCATCACGCCGTCGGCACCGAACACTCACAGTGGCTCGAGGAGGACATCTCGGCGCCCGGGGTGGTCATGCTGCGGGCGCTGTTCGAGGGCACCGACCCTGGCGCAAACCTGAACCCGGGCAAGATCGTCGCGGCGGATTCCGATCGGGGGTCCCGGGAAACCCTCGCACGTGGCGGGAGTAGTAAGTCCGATGGCCGAACCGGCGGACCTCGACCTTCCCTGGACACGTACCAGAGCAGCAAGTCGCCTTCGTGAGTTCCTCATCTGCGGCGTGCTCGGCCCGCTGATGGATCTCTACACGCGGCGGCGAGTGGCGGGACAGGAGCATCTGGACGGGCTCACGGGCCAAGTGGTCTTCGTGGCCAACCACAACAGCCACATGGACACGCCGGTGATCCTGCGCGCGCTTCCGGGCCGGTGGCGGCGGCGCACCGCGGTCGCGGCTGCGGCCGACTACTTCTACGACAAGCGTCGCAAGGCCCTGTCCGCCTCGCTTGTGTTCGGCACCGTGCCGATCGATCGAAATAGCCGGGCCGGCGTGGGACCCGCCCAGACCGCGCACCTGGACCGACTCATCGGCGACGGCGGAAGCCTGCTCGTCTTCGCCGAGGGCACACGCTCGCGCGACGGTCGCGTCGGGCGGCTGCGGTCGGGCGCCGCGCTCCTGGCAAGCGAGCACCACCTTCCGATCGTGCCGATCTACGTGGCCGGCACCCGCGAGGCGATGCCACGCGGCCACCACTGGATGGTCTTCAAGGCCGGTCGGCCCGGGACGCGTCACCAACTCGAGATCCAGTTCGGGAATCCGATAGTCCCCCGCGCGGATGAGCGCCCGAGCGAGGTGATGGAGCGGGTGCGGCTTTTCCTCGCCGAGAGCGGGGCGAGGACGGAGCGCGACCCCGAGACCGAGCACGCCCGCGGACGCCAGCCGGCCTGACCATGGCTCGCGTCTTCGTGACCGGGGCCAGCGGCTTCATCGGCGGCGCTCTCACGACCCGCCTGCTCGAGCGCGGAGACCAAGTGGTGGGACTCGCTCGCTCCGACGCGGCTGCGGCGAAGGTTGCCGCGCGAGGCGCCGAGGTTGCCCGCGGCGACCTGCTCGACGAGAACTCGATCGTCGAGGGCATGGTCGGGTGCGACGCGGCCTACCACGTGGCCGGCGTCAACTCGCACTGCCCGTCCGACCCCGACATGATGCTCCGGGTCAACGTGGGCGGCGCCGAGGCCGCCGTCCGGGCCGCGGCGAAGACCGGCATCGGGCGCATGGTCTACACGTCGTCGGCCGCCTCGCTCGGTGAGCCCGAGGGCACGGTAGGCACCGAGGACTGCATCCACCGGGGCTCCTATCTGTCGGTCTACGACCGCTCCAAGCACGAGGGCGAGCAGGCCGTATTCGCGGCGGCCGCCGAGACGGGCGTCGAGGTGGTTGCGGTGAATCCCTCCTCGGTCCAGGGCCCTCCGCGAACGGGCGGGAACGGCGGGATCATCATCGCCTACCTGAACGGCAAGCTGCCCGTGTTCGTGGAAACCCAGGTGAGCGTTGTGGACATCCGCGACTGTGTCGAGGGTCACCTGCTGGCGGCCGACCGCGGCGAAAGCGGCCGGCGCTACGTGCTCAACGGCGCCACGCTTCACTCGCTCGAAGCGCTGGAGATCGTTTCCGAGCTGTCCGGGGTTCGCGACCGCGTGCGAATGATTCCGCCGCCGGTGGCGCGCGCTGCGGTCGCGATGGCCGAGACCGCGTACCGCCTACGCGGCAGGACGCCTTCGGTTTGCCGGGCCCGCGTGCGGACGATCTTGCACGGCCACCGCTACGACGGCTCGCGGGCGACCCGGGAGCTCGGGTTGCGGTACACACCGGTGGCCGACACCTTCGCACGAACGATCGAGTGGGCGGTGGCCGAGGGTCTCGTCACGCGTCCGCTGCCGGGCGCTCGGCCCGCCGGAACGTAACTCAGCGTGACAGGCAGGTCACGGCCACGTAGCGGCCGTGGCGCTCGCTGCGCTCGAGCGGGAAGGCGAGCTCGGCGTTGACCGCCCACAACTCGGTGCGGCGGTCGCCGATTGCCCAGGCCGGCGGCCAGCGTGACACGTCTGCGTCCTCGAGCGTCGCTATCAGCGCCTCCGCCACCGCCTCGGAGCCGCGCTCGCGCACCGGGCGGCGCTGTCTGAAGCGGAGCACGCAGTGGTGCGAGGGCACGATCTCGTGGACCTCCGGATGGTCGAGCCTCGCCACTCGCTGCATCCCACGAAACAATGACGGGCATATGGCGGGACACACCGCGCTGGTCGTGGTCGACATGCTCAACACCTACGAGCACGAGGACGCCGAGAAGCTCACCGCGAGCGTCGAGCGCATCGTCGAGCCGATGAGGGAGCTGATCGCGCGAGCGATCGACCAGGACGCCCGCGTCATCTACGTCAACGACAACTACGGCGACTGGAACTCGTCGCAGGAGGAGCTCACGCAGCGGGCGCTGGAGGGCGCGCGGCCCGACCTCGTAGAGCCGATCCTGCCTTCGGGCGAGGTCGACTTCGTGATGAAGGCGCGCCACACGATCTTCTACATGACGCCGCTGGAGTACCTGCTCTGGCAGCGGGACGTCGAGCGCCTCGTACTGATTGGACAGGTGACCGAGCAGTGCATCCTGTACAGCGCGCTCGACGCCTACGTGCGCCACTACGCCGTGACCGTCCCGACCGACGGGGTGGCGCACATCCACGAGCCGCTTGGCGATGCGGCACTCAAGATGATGGAGCGGAACATGGACGCGGACGTCCTCCGCTGCGCCGAGGTCCGATGGGAGGAATGATGGACGAGGTGGTGATCAAGGCCCGCGAGAACGGGCCCTACAAGGTGACCGGGCCGGTCCGGGTGATCGACGTGGACGGCAACGAGTACGACCTGTCGGAGAAGGGCGATGCCGTTGCGCTCTGCCGCTGCGGGGGCTCGTCGACGAAGCCGTTCTGCGACGGCACGCACAAGAGGATCGGCTTCCACGCCCCCGAGCGCGCGGTGGCGGAGAGCGAGGCCGAGCGCCACCCTTCCGTCGGTTGAACCTTTGCACCAATTTGTTTAAGATGCCCGCGCTCCCGTGGAGCCGGGCACGTGCGCTGCGAGCCGGGCACCGGCGCTGCCGCGGGAGCGCCTCGGCATGTCCTTCGTCCTCACGTGTCCAAACTGCGGCCCCCGCGAGGTCACCGATTTCGGCTTCGGCGGCGAGCTGAACCCGCGCCCGAGGTCCGCACCCTCCCTGCGAGAGCTCGGTGAGTACAACTACTTCCGCGCCAACGTCGCGGGGGTCCAGCGCGAGTGGTGGTGCCACCGCTCAGGATGCGGGGCGTGGTTCATCGCCGAGCGGGACACGCGCACGAACGAGGTGATGTTCACGGAGCTGCCCGGGCCGTCCGGGAGCGCCGCGTGAGCCGGCTGCCCGAGCAGCGCGGCGAGCGGATCGACCGCAGCCGCCCGCTCCACTTCAGCTTCGACGGCAAGGAGTACACGGCGTTCGAGGGCGACACGATCGGCTCGGCGTTGTACGCCGCGGGCCGGCGCACGTTCTCGCGCAGCTTCAAGTACCACCGCCGCCGCGGGCTCATGTGCTGCGCCGGCCAGTGCCCCAACTGCCTCGTGCAGGTGGACGACGCACCCGGTGTGCGCGCCTGCACCGAGCCGGTCCGCGAGGGCATGCAGGTGGTGCACATGAACGCCTCGCCGTCGCTCGACCTCGACGCGATGCGCGCCACAGACCTGGTGGGCGGGCCCTTCACGCCGCCTGGCTTCTACTACAAGACCTTCATCCGGCCGCGCCGGCTGTGGCCGCTCTACGAGAAGGTGCTTCGCCACGCCGCCGGGCTCGGGCGTCTGCGCAGGTCGCAGCGCGAGCGCGAGTGGCGCACCGAGTATCGCCGCCGCCACGCGGACGTGCTGGTGGTGGGCGGCGGCGCCGCCGGCCTGTCGGCGGCGATCGCGGCCGCCAAGCGGGGCGCGGACGTCGTGCTGGCCGACGAGGGGCCCGAGCCCGGCGGCCGGCTGCTGGCCGAGGGCGGCGAGACCTACGCGCACGAGCTCGCGGCAAGGGCGCGCGAGCTCGGGGTAGAGCTGCTCGTGAACGCGCCTGCGCTCGGCGCCTTCGACGGCCTTGTCCCGGTATGGCAGCGCGACACGCTTCACCAGATCCGCTCGCGCTGCCAGGTCTACGCAACCGGCGCGATCGAGCAGCCGCTCGTCTTCCCCGGCAACGACCTGCCCGGTGTGATGCTGTCAGGGGGAGCACTGCGCCTGATCGCGCTGTACGCGGTGCAGCCTGGGACACGCGCCGTCGTGGCGACGGTCGACGACCGCGGCCTGTACGCCGCTCTGGCGCTGATGAACGCGGGGGTCGAGGTGGCGTGCGCGGCGGATCTGCGCTCGAAATGGCCCGTCGAGTTGACGAGGCGCCTCGACGACGCCGGGGTCGAGCTCCTGAACGACGCCACCGTGCTCGAGGCGCGCGGCCGCTCCCAGCTCGAGGGCGTTGTCGTCGGGGCGCCCGGGGCGGACGAGGGGGACGGCCGCACGATCGGCTGCGACCTGCTCGTGGTGTCCGGCGGCAGCTCGCCGGCCACCTCGCTGATCACCCAGGCGGGCGGACGCACCTCGTACGACGCCGAGCACGGCCACTTCGCGCTGACGGAGCTACCTCCGGGCGCCTACGCCGCAGGTGAGGTGGCCGGCCGCGGCCTGACCGACGCCGCGGTGCTGTCCGGGGCTGTGGCCGGGGCCGACGCGGCGCACACGCTCGGCTTCGGTGACCACGAATCACGCGAGCGGGCGGAACGCGATCGCGACAGCCTCGAGGCCCGTCCGGCCTCGCCGATGCCCACGGCGGTGCCGCCGGCGGTCACGAGCGACCGCAAGGGCAAGTGCTTCGCCTGCCTCTGCGAGGACGTGACCGCCAAGGACATCCGGCTGAGCGTCGAGGAGGGCTATGACTCGATCGAGCTCTCGAAGCGCTACACGACGACCACGATGGGCCCCTGCCAGGGGCGCATGTGCCAGCTGCCCGCCGTGCGGCTGATGGCGAAGGAGACAGGCCAGAGCCTGGAGGAGGTGGGCACGACCACCGCTCGGCCGCCCTGGGTCGCCGTGCCGATGGGCGCGCTCGCCGGACGCCCGTTCGAGCCCGCGAAGCGCTCCGCGATCCACGCCCGCCATCGCGAGCTCGGCGGGAACATCATGTGGGCGGGCGACTGGCGCCGTGCCTACGACTACGGCAACGCGCGCGCCGAGGCGCTCGCCGTCCACGAGTCCGCAGGCCTCATCGACGTGTCGACGCTCGGGAAGCTGATCGTGAGCGGTCCGGACGCGGGCGAGTTTCTCGACCGCCTGTACCCGAACCGCTTCTCGAACCTGAAGCCCGGTCGCATCCGCTACGGCGTGATGGCAAGCGACGCCGGCCGCATCATGGACGACGGCACGGTCTGCCGGCTCGACGACGACTCGTTCTACGTGACCACCACCTCGAGCGGGGCGGGCGCGGTCTACGACTGGTTCTCGTGGTGGCTCGCCGACTGGGGCCTAAGGGTCCATCTGACCGACGTGACGCAGGGCCTCGGCGCGGTCAACCTCGCGGGCCCGCGCTCGCGGGAGATCATGGCCGCGGTCACCGACCTCGAGTGCTCGGCGGAGGCGTTCACGTACCTCGACGGGAAGCGCGCCGAAGTGGCGGGCGTGCCGTGCCTGATCCTGCGGATCGGCTTCGTGGGCGAGGTCGGCTATGAGATCCACTTCCCGGCGGCCCAGGGTCAGCACCTCTGGGACGCGCTGGCCGCGGCCGGCCGGGAGCATGGGCTCAAGCCGTTCGGGCTCGAGCCGCAGCGCCTGCTGCGCCTCCAGAAGATGCACATCCTTGTGGGCCAGGACACGGACTCCGAGTCGAACCCGTTCGGAGCGGCGATGCCGTGGATCGTGAAGCTCGACAAGGAGCAGGACTTCATCGGCCGCTGGGCCCTCGAGCGCTACGCCGAGCAGCCGCTCGAGATCGCCCTTGTCGGCTTCACGCTCGCGAACGGCCAGGTGCCGACGGAGGGCGCCGCGGTCCTGGGCGACGGCGAGGGCCCCATGGGTCAGGTCACGAGCGCGCGCTACTCACCGCAGCTCGGCAAGGTCATCGGCATGGCCTGGGTGCCTGCGGCGCTCGCCAAGGACGGCGCTGGTGTCACGATCGCGGACAACGGCAGGAGGCTCGCGGCGGAGGTCGTGACGCGGCCCTTCTACGACCCCGACGGTGAGGTGCTGCGCTCGTGAGCCTCGAGTTCCTGTCACCCGGCCCCGGCGCCGTGGCGCGCAGCCCGATGGAGCGCCAGGCCGTCGCGGCCGGCGCGGTGCTCGAGTCCCGTGACGGCTGGCAGGTGGCCGCGCGCTTCGACGGCGAGGAGGCCGAGCGCGCGCGCTGCGCCGAGAGCGTCGGCTTCGCGGACATGTCGCACCTCGGCAAGATCGAGGTGCAGGCCGCCGCCGGCGAGCTCGAGGCGATTGTGGGCGCCTCGCTCGAGCTCGGGACGGCCACGCGCACGGACGGCGGCTGGCTGCTGCCCTACACGGCCGAGCGCGCGATCGCGATCTGTCGGACGGGCGCGCGCGCCGGCCTGCTCCACGCGCTCGAGGACGCGGCGGCCGGAGCGACCGGGCACACGAGCGTGATCGACGTGACCACGACGTTTGGCGCCATGGTCATCACCGGCCCGCAGGCGCGCGAGACCTTCGCCCGCTTCACGGCGATCGACCTGCGCCCGGCCGTGCTTCCGGTGAACGGCTTCCGGCCGGGCTCGGTCGCCCGCACACCCGGCGCGATCCTGCGCGAGGACGAAGACCGCTTCCTGATGCTGTTCGGCAGCGCGCTCGGGCAATACGTGTGGACGGTCGTGGCCGACGCTGCCGAGCTGCTTGGCGGCGGGCCGATCGGCGCCGATGTTCTGGAGGCGGTGCCCGTTGCTTGACATCTTTCGCAGGCGTCGCATGTGGCGGCCGCGCGCGGAGCTCAGGGACTCCTACGACGTCGTGATCATCGGCGGCGGCTCGCACGGGCTCGCCACCGCCTACTACCTCGCGCGCGATCACGGGATCGGCGACGTGGCGGTCCTCGACAAGAGCTACATCGGCTCCGGAGCGGCAGGCCGCAACACCACGATCCTGCGCTCGAACTACAAGACCGAGGAGGGGGCCCGCTTCTACGACGCCTCGGTCAAGCTCTACGAGGGCCTCTCGAAGGAGCTCAACTTCAATCTGCTCTTCTCGCAGAACGGCCACCTGACGCTCGCGCACACCGACCGGGCGATGTTCGTGATGGCCAACCGCGCCGAGGTCAACCGGCTCAACGGGATCGACTCGCGGCTGATCTACCCCGACGAGATCAAGAAGCTCGCGCCCGCGATGCAGGTCGACAACCCGGATGCCGTCTATCCGATCATGGGAGCGCTCTACCACCCGCCCGGCGGCGTGATCCGCCACGACGCGGTCGTCTGGGGGCTCGCGCGCGGCGCCGACCGCGGCGGCGCGGAGATCCACCCCTACACCGAGGTCACCGGCATCGAGCGCACGAACGGGCGCGTGGACGGCGTGGTCACAAACCGCGGCCGGATCAAGGCCGGGACGGTGCTCAACTGCACCGCCGGCTGGAGCTCGCTCATCTCCGGCATGGCGGGCGTCCAGATGCCGATCACGACGCACATCCTGCAGGCCTGCGTGACCGAGCCGCTGAAGCCGCTGCTCGACGTCGTGATCGTCTCGTCGCAGATGCACGTCTACATCTCGCAGACCGACCGCGGCGAGTTCCTGATGGGCGCGGAGATCGAGCCCTGGACCACCTATCGCATGCAGGGCACGCTCAACTTCCTGCAGGAGGTCAGCCGGCACACGCTCGAGCTCTTCCCGCAGCTCGAGCATGCGCGCATCCTGCGTAGCTGGGCGGGCCTGTGCGACCTGAGCCCGGACTACAGCCCGATCCTCGGCAGGACGGAGGTCGAGGGCTTCCACGTGAGCTCGGGCTGGGGCACCTACGGCTTCAAGGCCGCGCCGATAGTCGGGAAGACACTCGCCGAGCTGACTGCCACCGGGCGGACCCCCGAGCTGATCGCGCCGTTCGCGCTCGAGCGCTTCTACGAGGACAAGCTGGTGTCGGAGCTTGCCGCCGCGGCGGTGAGCCACTGATGGATCGCAACCGCAAGAGGGAGGACGAGGAGTGAAGAGCAGCCTTGAGATCGCGCAGGAGGCCGAGCTTCTCCCGATCGAGACGATCGCCGAGCGCTCGGGGCTCACCCCCGACGAGTTCGAGCCCTACGGCCGCTTCAAGGCCAAGGTCTCGCTCGACGTCCTCGACCGGATGCACGACGTGCCCGACGGCAAGATCGTCTGCGTGGCCGGCGTCACGCCCACGAAGGCGGGCGAGGGGAAGACCACGACGGCCGTGGGGCTCACGCAGGGACTCGGCTACATCGGCAAGGACCCGCTGCTCTGCCTGCGCGAGCCCTCGCTCGGTCCCGTGTTCGGCATCAAGGGAGGGGCCGCGGGCGGTGGCATGACCCAGGTGGTGCCCATGGAGGATCTCAACCTCCACTTCACGGGCGACATCCACGCGGTGGGCGCCGCGAACAACCTGCTCGCCGCCCTGCTCGACGCCTCGATCCTGCACGGCAACCCGCACAAGATCGACGCGCTGAGAGTGGACTGGAAGCGGGCGCTGGACATGAACGACCGTGCCCTGCGCGAGATAACCATCGGCCAGGGCGGGCGCGCCAACGGCTATCCGCGCGAGTCCGGCTTCGACATCACCGCCGCCTCCGAGGTGATGGCGATCCTGGCCGTGGCGCGCGACCTCCACGACCTCCGCGAGCGGCTCGGGGCGATCACAGTCGCGCACTCCTATGACGGCGGCAAGCCCGTGACGGCGGAGGACCTGGGCGCCGCCGGCGCCATGACCGTGCTCCTGAAGGACGCACTCAAGCCCAACCTGATCCAGACCCTCGAAGGCCAGCCGTGCCTGATGCACGCCGGGCCGTTCGCGAACATCGCGCACGGCAACTCCTCGCTCGTCGCGGACCTGATCGGCCAGAAACTCGGTGACTACGTGATCACCGAGTCGGGCTTCGGCTCAGACATGGGGATGGAGAAGTTCTTCGACATCGTCTGCAGAAAGGGCGGGCTCACCCCGAACGCGGTTGTGCTCGTGGCGACGGTGCGGGCGCTCAAGCACCACGGGGGTGTGGAGGACGATCCCCGGGTCGACTCGTCCAAGGCCGCGGCGGCGCTCGAGGAGGGCTTCGCGAACCTGCGCCGCCACCTGGGCGTCGTCAGGACGTTCGGGCTGCCCTGCGTGGTTGCCGTCAACCGGCGGCCGGGCGACACCGACGACGAGGTCGAGCTGGTCAGGAGACTCGCGCTCGAGGCGGGCGCCCACGGCGCCGAGGTCAACGAGGGGTTCGCGCGCGGAGGCGAGGGCGCGGCCGCCCTTGCCGAGGCGGTGGCCGACGCCGCCGAGCAGCCGGGCAATTTCTCGTTCATCTACGAGGACGACGACCCGATCCGCGTCAAGATCGAGAAGGTGGCGAGGCAGGTCTACGGGGCGAAGGAGGTGGTGTTCTACCTGGATGCCCAGCGCAAGATGCGCCAGTACCACGAGGACGGCCTCGACAAGCTGCCCATCTGCATGGCCAAGACGCACCTTTCGCTCTCGGCCGACCCCGCGCTGTTGAACGCCCCGGAGGACTTCGAGCTTCCCGTCCGCGACCTCCGGGCCTACACCGGTGCCGGCTGGCTCGTCCCGCTGTGCGGCGACATCCAGCAGATGCCGGGCCTCGGCAAGGCCCCGGCCGCGTTCAACGTGGACATCGACGGCGAGGGCCGCACCGTGGGACTCTTCTGAGCATGAGCTCGGCAGCCGAATCCGCCGAAGCCCTCGCCCGCCCGGGCAAACCGTCGCTCGTCGACATCGCCGAGGAAGCGTTGCGGACCTGGCTCGCCAGCGGCCGCCACCGCCCGGGCGAGCGCCTCCCCCCCGAGCAGGAGCTCTCTGGGATGCTCGGAATCTCGCGCGGCACATTGCGGACGGCGCTCCAGCGGCTCGAGGAGACTGGCGAGATCGTCCGCCGCCAGGGAAGCGGCACCTATGTCGGCCGCTCCACCTCGACAAGCCTCGACGAGGGCCTCGAGCGGCTCGTCTCCTACAGTGAGCTGGCGCGCCAGCGCGGCGTCGATCTGAAGCTCGGCGAGCTCGAGATCGAGCGCAGACGGGCCGGCCCCGAGCTCGGGAAGCTCTTCGGCGTCGATCCTGGAGTCGACGCCGTGACCATCACGCGGGTACTGCTGATGGACGGCCAGCGCGGTTCCTATATGCGCGACGTCGTCCACCCCGAGGTCGAGCTTCCATCCTCGAGTCGCCTGCGCCAGGCGCTCGAACGGGGTGGGATGGTCCTCGACGTGCTGCTCGCGCAGGGCGTGCCGGTGGCCTACACGCGCGCCCACATCCTGGCCCGCCTGCTCACCAAACGCGATCGCGTGGGCAAGGCGCTGGGCGTGGACGAGACCGTGGCGGCGCTCGAGATCGACCACGTGACCTCCACCGCGGAGGGGGCGGCCGTGATGCACTCGACCGACATCTTCCTCCCGCGCAGCATCGATCTGCACGTGATGCGCTGGCTCGAGGACGTGCCTCCGGTGCCCGCGATCGCGCGCGCCGCGCGCGTCTGAGAGGTTCGCCGCGCGCGTCTGAGAGGTTCGCCGCGCGCGTCTCAGACCTTCGCCGCGCGCGTCTCAGACGTTCGCCGCGCGCCCTTGGGCGCGTCACCCGACCCGCCCGGCGCGCGTATACAAATTTGCTCAAAGCGATGATATAGTCGCCGCGCGTCGGGCGGTCTGGCCCGGCCCGCTAGCGAACTCCGGGAGGAAGATGCATGAGTGACAGCGTCACCGTCGAGGGCGCAGGCCCGACGTCCTTCGGCGGCACTGTCAATACGGTGCTCGAGACGCCGCGCAGCACGGTACCGCCGGCCACGCTCGAGGAGGCCCGCAACCAGCCGGGTAGGCGCGAGCGGATCGAGGCGATCACCCGTCGCATCGAGGAGCAGGGGATCAAGTACGTCTTCTTCCAGCAGGTCTCCATCACCGGCCGCGTGATGGGCAAGGGCGTGGTGGCGGACTTCTTCCCGCAGGTGGCCGAGAAGGGCTACCAGCTCGTCTACGGCGCGACGGCCAATCTGTTCGTCGACCGCATCGGCAACTACATCGGCTTCGGCCCCGAGGAGTCCGAGCTCGCCGCGATGGCCGATCTCGACACGTTCGCCCCGCTGCCCTGGGACCCGCGCGTCGCGAGGGTGCTCTGCGACTGCTACGACACGGAGACGGGCGAGCTGCTCGACGCCGACCCGCGCCAGAATCTCAAGCGCGTCGTGGCGGAGTTCGAGCAGGAGCTCGGCTACAGCTTCCTGATCGGGATCGAGCCCGAGATGATGTGGCTCAAGCGGCCCGAGGACGGCTCGGACCCGGACGGGGTGACCAAGCCCTACTGCTACCACATCCACCAGTTCGAGGAGCTTCGTCCCGTCCTGCTCGACGTGATCGAGTACGGGCAGGCGCTCGGCCTGGACATGAGCTACGGCGACCACGAGGACGCGCCCGGCCAGCTCGAGCTGAACTTCCGCTTCGACCGCCCGGTCAAGACCGCCGACAACATCACGACCTACCGGCAGATCTGCGCCGCCGTGGGCCGCAAGCACGGCCTGCTGCCGACCTTCATGCCGAAGCCGTTCGTGGGCGTGTCGGCCAACGGCCACCATCATCACTTCACGCTCGTCGACGACGACGGCAACAACGTCTTCCATGACCCCGAGGGGCCGGCCCAGCTGTCGGACACCGCGCGCCACTTCCTCGGCGGCATGCTCGATCACTTCGGTGCGCTGATGTGCCTCGGCAACCCGACGGTCAACTCCTACTGCCGGATGTGGGACCAGGGGTTCTGGGCGCCGGTCTACAAGAACTGGGGCTGGCAGAACCGCACCTGCACGGTGCGCGTGGCCTCGGGAGGGCGCTTCGAGTACCGCGGTGTGGACTCGTCCTGCAACCCGTACCTGACGGTGGCCGGGCTGCTCGTTGCCGGCCTCGACGGCATCCGCCGGCAGAGCGATCCGGGGCCGCCGCAGAGCGCCAACACCTACGACCTCCTGCAGTCGAACGGCTCGGCCTCGCTCGAGCGGGTGCCGGACAGCCTAGGCGACGCGCTGATTGCGCTGGAGAAGGACGAGCTGCTGCGCGAGGGCGCCCTGCCCGGCCGGCTCTGGAGGGTTTTCCACCACTACAAGCGCGACGAGTGGGAGAGCTACCTCGCCGCGGTGACCGACTGGGAGCGCGAGCAGTACCTCGAGGTCCTGCCCTGATGGCTGCGGCACCTCCGTTCACATCTCGCCCGTCTGGCGGCTGCAAGTCTTCGCCTGGCGGCGTCCTCGCTCGCCGAGATAGCGCTGCTATCCCGGCTCACTGCGTCCTTGCCAGACTCGACTTTCGCTCGCCAGAACGGACGAGCTGCTCACGGAGGCACCGCTGATGTGCGGGATCGCGGGGATCATCTACCGGAACGGGGGCGGCGAGCACCGGGTCGGCGCGGACATGACGGCGATGCTCCAGGCGATGAAGCACCGCGGTCCCGATTCCACCGGCTACGCGCTCTACCGCCCCGCCGCCGAGAACTACGTGATGCACGTGAAGCTGGCGGAGTCGAACGGCGAGGTCGATTTCGACCTCGAGGGGCGCCTCCGCCGTCAGCGCGAGGAGGTCCAGTCGCGGTTGCGAGCGATGGGCGCCGAGGCCAGCGCGGTCGACTCGACCACGGACCACGCGATGACCGTGACCTTCGACTTCGACGGCGACCTCAAGCAGCTCGCCGACTACGTCGAGGACGTCCGCGGCACGGAGGTGCTCTCGCTCGGCCGCGCCCTCGAGATAGTCAAGGACCTCGGTGACGCCAACACCGTCGCGGCGGACTACAAGCTGAACGACTACATCGGCACGCATGCGATCGGGCATGCCCGCATGGCCACCGAGTCCGACGTGGACATCGCCAATGCGCACCCGTACTGGGCCTACCCCTTCCCGGACGTGGCGGTGGTGCACAACGGCCAGCTCACGAACTACCACATGTGGCGCCGCCGGCTCGAGCGCCTAGGGCACCGCTTCCAGTCGGACTGCGACTCCGAGATCATCGCCGTCTACCTGGCCGAGCGGATGGCGCAGGGCGACTCGCTGGAGGACTCCATGCGCCGCAGCCTCGACGAGCTCGACGGTGTCTTCACCTACCTCTGCGTGACCGAGGACGCGCTCGGCGTGGCCAAGGACGAGCTCGGTGCGAAGCCGCTCGTGCTCTATGAGTCCGACGACATCGTGGCGCTCGCCTCCGAGGAGATCGCGATCCGCAAGGTCATCGACCGGGAGATCGAGACGTACGACCCCTACGAGGGCGAGGTGATGGTGTGGACGCGGTAGCCCAGGGCGACATCACCGCCACCTACGACGCCCGCGGGCTCGTCGAGCTCGACGGCACGATTCCGAAGATCTCCGAGATCCACGGCGACAAGGCGCGCTTCGACGCCAAGAACCTCTCCACGCGCAAGATCAACGCCGAGCTGCGCTGGCTCCTCTACGAGCAGGGCGTCAAGGACGTGACGGTGCTCAACCCGAGCGCCCGCCACTCGCTCGGCGTGGGCATCCTGACCCGCTGCCGCATCACCTTCGAGGGCAGCCTCGGCTACTTCGGCGTCGGGCTGCTCGACGGCGGCGAGGTGCGGGTCAACGGCCGCGTCGGCTGGTCGGTGGCGGAGAACATGATGTCCGGCGTGGTTGTTGTCGAGGGCAACTCCGGCTCGCTCGCCGGGGCGGCGCTGCGCGGCGGCGACCTCGTCATCAAGGGCCGCACCGGCGCCCGCACCGGCATCGACCAGAAGGGCGGGACGATCATCGTGATGGGGAGCGCCGGGTCGATGACCGGCTTCATGATGCAGCGCGGCCGCCAGATCATCCTCGGCGACGTGGGCCACGGGCTCGGCGACTCGATGTACGACGGCACGCTCTACGTGGCCGGAAAGATCGCCTCGCTCGGCATCGACTGCGTCGAGGGCGAGTGGACCGACGCCGACCGTGAGCTGATCGAGCGCAAGTTCCGTATCTACGGGCTCGGCGAGCCGCCCGAGCTGCAGAAGTTCGTGTGCGGCAAGAAGCTCTACAACTACGACAACCTCGAGCCGAGCGAACGGAAGCTGGTGCTCTGATGGCCGACGAGAACGCAGCCTCCCGCCGCACGGTCCTCGGGCAAAGCCAGATCTTCACGCCCGAGGTCATCAACGACATCCACATGAAGGCGGAGCTCGGCCGCTACCGGATGCGCGGCTTCTCGATGTTCAAGAAGATCCCGCACTGGGACGAGCTGATCTTCCTGCCGGGCACGCTCACCCGGTTCGTGATCGAGGGCTACCGCGAGAAGTGCGTGACGAAGACCGTGCTGGGCGCGCGCTTCGCGAAGAAGCCGATCGAGCTCGACATCCCCGTCTACATCACCGGCATGAGCTTCGGCGCGCTGTCGCTCGAGGCGAAGATGGCGCTCGCGAAGGGCGCCTCGATGGCCGGCAGCGCCACCTGCTCCGGCGAGGGCGGCATGACCCCGCCCGAGCGCGACCTGTCGACCAAGTGGTACTACCAGATCATCCAGAGCCGGTACGGGTTCAACCCGCACCACCTGATGCTCGCGGACGCCGTCGAGTTCTTCATCGGCCAGGGTTGCAAGGTCGGCCTGGGCGGCCACCTGATGGGACAGAAGGTGACCGAGCAGGTGGCCGAGATGCGCTCGCTGCCGCCGGGCATCGACCAGCGCTCGCCGGCGCGCCATCCGGACTGGCTCGGCCCCGACGACCTCTCGCTGAAGGTGCAGGAGACGCGCGAGGCCACCAACTACGAGATCCCGATCCAGCTCAAGCTGGGCGCCGCGCGCGTCTACGACGACGTGCGCATGGCCGCCAAGTGCGGGCCGGACATCATCTACCTGGACGGCGCCGAGGGGAGCACCGGGGCCGGGCCCCACCTCGCCACCGAGGAGACCGGGATCCCGCTGATGGCGGCGATCCCCGAGGCGCGCCGCGCCCTCGAGGACGTGGGCCTCGCCGACGAGATCGACCTCGTGGTGGCAGGCGGGATCCGCAACGGCGGCGACGTGGCCAAGTGCCTGGCGCTGGGCGCCACCGCGGTCGCGATTGGCACCAGCGCGTTGATGGCGCTCAACTGCAACAAGGAGATCCCGGGGGTCACGGACTACGAGGGCACGGTCGGCGTGCCGGCGGGCCGGTGCTACCACTGCCACACGGGCCGCTGCCCGGTCGGGATCACGACCCAAGACCCCGAGCTGCGCAAGCGCCTGCACGTGGAGGAGGCGGCGCACCGCGTCTACAACCTCCTGCACACGCTCACGCTCGAGGTTCAGATGCTCGCGCGGGCCTGCGGCAAGACGAACATCCACAGCCTCGAGCCGGAGGACCTGGCCGCCCTCACCACCGAGGCCGCCGCGATGGCGCGCGTGCCGCTCGCGGGCACGGATTACATCCCCGGCGTGTCCGAGAACCGCGCGCTCGAGGAGATCAAGACGATGCTCGACCGCTATCTCGAGAACCCGGTCGACGAGCCGCCGGCGGTGGCGGCGCGGGCGAACGGCGGCGGCACGGAGGAGACCTCATGACGCGCGTGGACGACGTGAGAGAACCCCAGAAGGTCATCTCGATCGACGCCGAATACCTGTCGGGCCGGCGCTTCCCGTACCAGGAGGACATCGGGCTCGTCGAGGACATCGACTTGATCGCGGCAACGCCGGGTGAGGACATCAACTGGCTCGAGGACATCGAGCTGCTCGAGGAGGAGGGCACCCCGGCGGTGTTCGACCGCTACTCGAACTCCTTCCTCAAGATCTACTTCCCGATTCCCGAGGGGCGGGAGGACGAGATCGCGCGCAAGGTCCTGATCGCCCACCTGCAGGCCGGCAACTCGTACGGGATCCGCCTGAAGGAAACCCACTGCAAGTTCCCGCAGCCCGGGCTCGGGCCTTGGGTCGAGGACTCGAGGACGGTCGGAGAGGATTGGCGACCTCCCGTCCTGGAGGGCTGGGAGCCGCCGCTCCACTGACATGCGCTCGGTTCCCTACCTGGTCATAGGGGCCGGAGTCCATGGGCTCTCCACGGCCTGGCACCTCGCCGAGCAGGGCGAGGACGTGCTGGTGGTCGACAAGACCGGCATCGCGGCGGGCGCGTCGGGGATCGCCTGCGGCGTCGTGCGCAACAACTACTTCCAGCCGGCCATGGCCGAGCTGATGGCCGCCTGCGTGGAGATCTGGGAGTCCGACCCCGAGACCTTCCACTATCACGGCTCCGGCTACATCGCGCTGGGCGACGGAGCCCAGGAGGCGGATCTCACGACTGTGCACGAGCGCCAAGCGCGTATCGGCTACGAGTCCGAGCTGATCACCGGCGAGGCCGCCGTGGCGGCCCACATGCGCACGCTCTTTCCCGACTGGCGGGCGCCCGGGCTTAGCGTCTGCCTGCACGAGCGGCGTGGCGGCTTCGCGTTCAACCGCGAATCGATGTTCGGCCTCGCCTCGAAGGCCCGCGCTGCCGGGGCGACGATCGAGGAGGGGGTCGAGGTCACGGGCTTCGAGCTGGACGGCTCGGGAGCGGTCACGCGGGTGGAGACGAGCGCCGGGCCGATCGAGGCCGGCCAGGTTGTCGTGGCTGTGGGCCCATGGATCGCGAGGCTCTGGGAGCTGCTCGGGCTTCCGCCGCGGATCGACATCCGCACGCCCGGCGGCGAGCTGGCGCGCGACCAGGAGATGTGGACCTTCTGGTATCTGCAGGAGGGCGAAATCGACGTCGACCCGAGCGTGTTCGTCACCGCCGACGGCTCGTTGCCGCCCGTCGTGCACGTGGACTCGAGTGCCCCGCTTCACGCGGACAGCGGCGAGCTCGTGACCGATGAGCAGTGGGGGATCTACTTCAAGCAGGACAAGCATTCGGTCCAGGGCGGCGCCTCGCCGCTGCCGAAAGGCCACCAGTTCGAGATCGACCCCTATCCCACGGGCAGCGCCGAGGACTCGTTCCCGGATCTCTGGTGCGCCGCCCTGTCGCACTGCATGGAGCGTTTCGAGGGCTCGCGCCCCAAATACCGCCAGGTCCGCTCGGGGGGCGTGGGGGCCTTCACCGCGGACAACTTCCCTGTGTTCGACCACATGCGCCCCAACGTGTTCGTGGCGGCCGACTCCAACCACGGCTACAAGATGATCGCCGTGGGCAGGGAGATCGCCCGCGTGCTGGGTGGCGAGCACTCCTCGCTCCTGCATCCCTTCCGCTACGAGCGTTTCGCGACCGGGGACCTGCATCCCGTTTCGCATAGCCCGTATCCCTGGAGCTAGCCGACGTTCAGGTGCCGTAGCGCTCGCGCGCCGCCCGCGCGACCGGGCAGTTCCCCTCCGCGCGCCCGCACGCCTTCATGTCGCACAGGCGGCACATCCAGCGCGTGGCTCCCGGTCCGCGAATGAGGCCGGGTAGGACCCGGGCCAGCGCGTCCTCGAACGCCTCGCGCTCGGCCGCGCTGAGCGGCGACAGCGCCTCCTCGAGCACCTCCGCCCGGGAGGCCGCGACCCGCTCCGCCGCGCGCCGGCCGGCCGCGGTGAGGTGGACCGAGACGGAGCGGCCGTCGCGGCCGGGGCGGCGTGTGACGTAGCCGGCGTCCTGCAGCCGGTCGAGCAACCGCACGGTGCCCGACGGGGTCAGGCCGAGGACCTGCCGAAGCCGGCCGACGGAGGGGCGGTCGAGAAACTGGTGCAGGGCCGAGAGCGCGATCGCCGCTGTCTCGGACTGCCCGGCCGCGCCGCCGACCGCCTCCGAAGTGCGGTCGGCCACCGACAGCGACAGCGCCCCGAGGAGGTTGCCCGCCCGGTCGAGCCGCTGCCGGCCCGCGCTCACTCGAAGTCGCAGTCGAGGGTCATCGATGCCTCGGAGGCCCGCGGCGCGCTGAACTGCCCCTGGCCGCGGAGCCCGCTGAGCTCACCGGTGCCCGAGCCGGGCACGACCGAGAGCTGCCCCTTCGCCTCGGTACCGTCGAAGCTCCCGTCGGTCTGGAGGAGGACGAAGCTGCCCGTGCGGCCGCCGAGGCGGCCGTCTATGCGCTGGAGCCCCACGAACTCCGCGGTCTCGTCGGGCCGGTAGCACATGAGCCACTCGACGCTGCCCTCTCCCTCGATGTCGCCAGAAAAGCTCTGCTTGACGCTGGCCTGGGTGAGCTTGCGTCCATCCTCCTCCTCGGAAAACGCCGACTCGTCCCAGCCCTCGATCTTGAAGATGCCTGTGAGGCGCTCTGCCATCGTGATGCTCCCAACTATTGTGTGAGTCAGTCAACTATCTCAATGCCCGGCATTCGCCGGTCTCAAACCCCGCTGAGCGTCGGCGCACCTGCGTATAGCATCGCCCCATGCCCCTGACCCCACCCTGGCGCCGCCGCACGGACCGTCCCGAACGGGAACGGCTGGGTCACGAGCAGCCTGGATCGGTCCTGCGCGGGCCGCCGATCGCGGTCAGCTGCAAGTGTGGGGAGAAGCGGGACCTCCGCTACGGTGAGGCCTGGACCTGCGAGCGCTGCGGCCGGCGTTGGAACACGACACAGATTCCGGCCGAGCAGTACGCGGCGATCCGCCAGACGCAGCTGCGCTACCGCGTGCTGCCGGTGGTGTACGGGTTGCTGGTGGCCGGCGTGGCGCTCTTCTTCCTCCTCACCGGCAACATCTTCTCGTTGTTCGTCCTGCTTCCGGTGGGCACGATGGCCTGGTTCATCTTCATTCAGCCCGTCCACCGCCGGCGCTATCGCCGCGCGATCGCAGACCTGCCGCGCTGGAAGCTGAGCCCGGAGTAGCGCCCCAGGTCTACGTAGCCGAGGCGGTGGCAGTGGGGACCGCGGCAGCCTCCGCGGGCGTCTGAGGTACCTCCTCGCGCAGCCGGAGACCCGTCCTGTCCTGCACCAAGTGGCGGAACATCCAGAACAGGAGCGAGACCGCGAGCACGATCAGGCCAACCCGGGTCTTGTCCCAGCCGTAGCCGTACTCGTCCGCCTTGATGAATCCGCCCACCACGATGAAGAGCAGGTTCGCGGCTGCGAGCAGCCCGGCGATCGGCAGCCAGACAGCCGACAGCTTGATCGGCCGCGGCCAGGCCGGCCGGTCACGACGCAGCAAGAGGAATCCCGTCAGCGCGAACACGTGGGAGAGCATGTAGCCGAGGTTGCCCGCGGCGATGATCTCGATCGCTCCGGCGAAGTAGGTGAGCAGGAAGAGGTTCAGCAGGGCGTCGAGCGTCATGGCGCGGGCGGGCACGTGGCGGCCGCTGAGCACGCCCAGCTCCTTGATCGTCATGCCGTCCTTGGAGATCCCGTACAGCGCGCGCGAGCCGTCCATCGTCGCCGTGTTCATCGACAGCAGCAGCCCCGCGATCAGGCACAAGACCATGATCGTGCCCAGGAAGTTGCCGACGATCATGTCGAAGGCCTGTGTGTAGAACGCGATGAAGGTGGCGTCCTCGGCGATCGTTGCGGTGCCGAGGGTGCCGCCGATGCCCAGGGGGAGGAGGGCGTAGACGACCACGGAGAATGCCGCGGCCGCCCGAAGCGCCCTGGGCGTGTCCCACTCCGGGTTCTCGTACTCGGGTGCGAACGCCGCGACAGTCTCGAAGCCGTAGGACGACCAGCCCATGAAGTAGAGCCAGGTCAGCGCCAGCGCCAGGCCGCCGCCGGCGCCGATCTCCCAGGTCATGTTGTCGCTCGACCAGTCGCCCGTCACGTAGGGCAGGAACATGAGGACGAAGGCGGGTAGCAGCAGCGCCCCGCCGGTCACGTAGCCGAACCACACTGCGGGGCGGACGCCGAGGACGTTGAACGCCCACACGAGCCCGATGGCGACCATGCCGAGAACGATCGCCAGGTTGAGGTCGAAGCCGGCGCCGGACTCGGCCCAGGTCGAGTCCGAGAAGAACTCGGCCTGGATCAAGGTGCCGACGACGAGGCCGTTGACCGCGAGCACACTCGACCAGGCGAACCAGTAGCCGAATGTGGCCAGCGGTCCGATAGGGGTGAAGTACTTGCGCCACGCCTCGTGCGCGAACAGCGCGATGCCGCCGGGCTTCTCCTTGAACATCGTCGCGAGCTCGGCGTAGATGTTGTTCTGGAAGGCGCCGAGCAGCACCGAGATCGTCCACAAGACGACGGCACCGGTCGTGCCCAGGACTCCTATCGACGCGCCGAGCGCGGCGATCAGGAATCCCGGATTTGCAAGCGCAATGACGAAGCCATCCCACCACGTCATCGCCTTGAGGAGTTGCCGCTCCTCAACCTCGGCTGATCCCATTTCCCCCTCTTTCCTTGCCTCGGTAGCCCGCGACCAATCTCGTACCAATTGGTACAGAGATCCTACGGTCTTCTACCACGCCAGGCGGACAGCGTCAATCCAGGACCTAGAATCGCTCGCGGTCCAATGCCCAAGCTTCGGGATCGTCGAGAGGACGTGACCGGCGTCTCAGCCGAGCCCACGCGCGCCCGTCCGGTGGTGCTCGCGACGATGTCCGTGCGCGTGGATCCAAGCGCGGAGCGGATGGCTCTCGACAGCGCGCTCGAGGCAAGCGTTCCGCTCGTGATCGTCAACCTGCTGCCGTTGCGCCCCTATCCGACGACCTTCGGCCTGCTCGGGCACGAGGGGCTGACGCTGCCCCACGAAGAGGACCTGGAGGCGGTACGGGCGACCGCCGACCGTGCGGCGATGCTCGGCGTCAAGACCGAGCTTCTGCGGGTGACGAGTCGCCACCCGGTGCCCGCGCTGATGCAGGTCGTGCGCGAGCGCGACGCGGGTCTCCTCGTGTTCGGTCCCGACCTCCGTTTGACGGGCCGCCTGCGCTTCCGCGTCACGGCGATGCGCGTGCGCCGCGCGGCCGACTGCCTGGTGTGGATCGCCCCGGACGGATAGCGTGGACACGCGGCGTGGAATGCGATAGAAACCGCCCGTTGTACATATTTGTCCGAAGACGTCTTCGGGGGAGGAGAACGGTATGGCGCGCGACTCGAAGTACGACATCCTCTTCGAGCCGATTCAGCTCGGGCCCAAGACACTGAAGAATCGCTTCTACCAGGTGCCCCACTGCATCGGCGCCGGCTCGGAGAAGCCGGGCTTCCAGGCCTATCACCGCGGGATGAAGGCCGAGGGCGGCTGGGGCGCGCTGTGCACCGAGTACTGCTCGATTCACCCCGAGTCGGACGACACGCATCGTGTCTCGGCGCGCATCTGGGACGACGACGACGTGCGCAACCTGGCGGTGATGTGCGACCGCCTGCACGAGTTCGACGCGCTCGCCGGGATCGAGCTCTGGTACGGCGGCCCGCACGCGCCCTGTATGGAGTCGCGCCACAACCCGCGCGGACCGTCCCAGATCCCGTCGGACTTCGAGGTCAACACGCATCCGCGCTACATGGACAAGGACGACATCGAGGAAGTCCAGAAGATGTACGTCGACGCCGCCGTGCGCGCCCGTGACGCCGGCTTCGACATCGTCTACGTCTACGGCGCCCACTCGTACCTGCCGCTGCAGTTCCTCTCCCCCTTCTACAACAAGCGCACGGACGAGTACGGCGGCAGTTTCGAGAACCGCGCCCGCTTCTGGAAGGAGTGCCTGGAGCAGGTGCGCGAGGCGGTCGGTGACGACTGCGCGATCGCGTCGCGCTTCGCGGTCGACACGCTCTACGGCCCCTCCTCGATCGAGATCGGCGAGGACGGCGTGCGCTTTGTCGAGCACGTCGACGACCTGGTCGACCTGTGGGACCTGACCGTCGGCGACATCGCCGAGTGGGGTCAGAACGCGGGCCCGTCGCGCTTCTTCGAGGAGAACCACGAGAAGCCCTATACGGGGCAGGTCAAGGCCGGCGACCACACCAACAAGCCGGTGGTGGGCGTGGGCCGGATCACGAACCCGGACACGATGGTGGCGATCATCAGCTCGGGGCAGTTCGACATCATCGGCGCCGCCCGCCCGTCGATTTCGGATCCGTTCCTGCCCAAGAAGATCGAGGAGGGCCGGCCCGAGGACATCCGCGAGTGCATCGGCTGCAACCAGTGCATCTCGCGCTGGGAGATCGGCGGGCCGCCGATGATCTGCACCCAGAACGCGACGGCGGGCGAGGAGTACCGGCGCGGCTGGCACCCGGAGAAGTTCCACCCGGCCAAGAACGCCGACAAGGGCGTGCTCGTGGTGGGCGCGGGTCCGGCGGGCATGGAGTGCGCGATGGTGCTCGGCAAGCGCGACATGTCCGCGGTCCATCTCGTGGAGGCCGACAAGGAGATCGGAGGTTGCGTCAACTGGATCTCCCAGCTCGGCCACTCGGACGGCAAGGAGAACCTGGCGCGCGGCACGGCCCGCGGGCTCGGCGAGTGGAAGCGGATCGTCAACTACCGGCAGATCCAACTCGACAAGCTGAAGAACGTAGAGGTGAACCTGAACTCGCGGCTATCGACACAGGACGTGCTCGAGTATGGCGCCGAGATCGTGATCATCGCGACCGGCTGCCACTTCGCGACCAACGGCCTCAACCCGGCGACACACGACGTGATCGAGGGCGCCGACGCAACCCTCGACTGGCAGCTGACGCCGGACGAGGTCGTCAAGGGCGGCAAGGAGATCGGCAATCGCGTGCTCGTGCTCGAGAACGAGGGCTACTACATGGGCGTCTCGATCGCCCAGAAGCTCGCCGGCGAGGGCAAGGAGGTCACGCTGGTCACGCAGATGGGCGACGTGGCGAACTACATGGAGTTCACGCTCGAGGCGCCGATGCTGCACCGCGACCTGCACCGGCTGGGCGTGAAGATCCACCCGTACACGATGCTCGAGAAGATCGAGCCGGGCACCTGCCACGCGTACAACGTGTGGAACCCGGCGCACAAGGAGCAGTTCGAGGTCGACACGGTCGTGCTCTGCACGCAGCGCGTGTCGAACGACGAGCTCTACCACGAGCTGCGCGCCGACAAGGACGCGCTCGAGCGCGAGGGCGTGGAGGCGGTCTACATGATCGGCGACGCCTCGGCGCCGCGCATGATCCCGGACGCGATCTTCGACGGCCACCGGCTGGCCCGCGAGATCGACAGCCCGAACCCGGCGATGCCGCTGCCGTTCATCCGCGAGCGGCGGCTGTGGGGCAACGTCAGCAACGACGACTACGAGAGCCGGCTGCTGAACACCTCGGACGTGACACCGATGGCCGGGGTGGCCAAGTAGCTCGATGAAGATCGTCGTGCCCGTCAAGGAGGTGGCGGTCCTCGACGAGGAGTTCGACCTGCTCGAGGACCGCCCGGGGGTGGACCCCGACGCGATCGAGTGGGAGCTCAACGAGTGGGACGACTTCTCGGTCGAGGCGGCGCTTCAGCTCCGCGAGGCCCAGGGCGACGGCGAGGTCGTGGTGGTCTCGGTCGGCGACGAGGAGGCCGAGGAGGGCCTGCGCGCCTGTCTCGCCAAGGGCGCCGACCGCGCGCTGCGGGTCTGGGACGACTCACTCGAGGGCGCTGACCCACTCGCGGTCGCGCGGGTGCTCGCAGCGGTGGTGGAGCGAGAGTCGCCCGACCTCGTGCTCTGCGGCGTCCAGTCGAGCGACGCCGTGCAGGGAGCGACGGGCGTGGCGCTGGCGGCCCACCTGGGGCTGCCGCGCGTGGCGGTGGTCAAGGCACTCGACTACGACGGGGGCTCCGGCTCGGCGACCGTGGAGCGCGAGCTCGAGGGCGGGCTCACGGAGATGCTGCGGGTGCGGCTGCCGGCGCTGCTCACGATCCAGACCGGCATCAACGAGCCGCGCTACGCGAACCTGCGCGCGATCAAGCAGGCCAAAGAGAAGCCGCTCGAGGTGCTGGGGCCGGCAGATGTCGGCCTTGACGACACGGCCCTGGCGGCCGCCGCCGGCTCGCGGACGCGCTCGATGGCTCCGCCGGAGACGGGCGGCGGGGCCGAGATGCTGGGCGGCTCGGCGTCCGACGTTGCGGGGCGGATCGCGGACATCGTGAAGGAGCGGATGGCCGGATGAGCGGCGTCCTGGTCGTCGCCGAGAGCCGTCAGGGCGCGCTGCGAGAGGTATCGCGCGAGCTGATCGGGGCGGCGCTCGGGGTGAAGGACGAAGCCGACGGGCGCGTGGCCGTTGCCGTGATCGGCGCCGGCGGCGGCGAGCACGCCGCGGTTCTCGGGGCGCCCGGGGTCGACGAGGTGCTGACAGTCGAGGACGCGCCCGAGCACTTCGAGGCCCACGTCCATGGCGCAGCGCTGGAAGCGCTGATCGAGCAGGAGCAGCCGTCGGTCGTGCTGCTCGGGCACACCATCGACTCGCTGGGCTTCGGGCCGGCCGTGGCGGCGCGCCTGGAGCTCGGCTTCGCATCCGACGTGACCGGGCTCGACTGGGACGGCGGGCCGGTCGCGACCCGCGGCGGCTACGGCGGCAAAGTGCAGGTGGAGCTCGACTTCCCAGGCAAGGAGACGGTGCTGCTGATGCTCCGCGCGGGGGCGTTCGAGGCGCCTGCGGAGAACGCCTCGGTGCCGGCGCGCGCCGTCCAGGTCTCGGCCGAGCCGCAGACCGAGCACCTCGGTTTTCGCGAGGTCGAGGCCGGCGACGTCGACATCACGAAGGCCGAGTTCCTGCTCTCGGTGGGGCGCGGGATCGAGGACAAGGACGCGCTGCCGCAGTTCGAGGAGCTGGCCGAGTCGATGGGCGCCACCCTGAGCGTGTCGCGCCCGCTCGTCGACGCGGGCTGGGTGTCGAACGCGCGCCAGGTAGGCCAGTCCGGCAAGACGGTCAAGCCGAGGGTTTACCTCGCGCTCGGGATCTCCGGCGCCGTCCAGCACCTCGCCGGGATGCAGAACGCGGACACGATCATCGCGGTCAACACCGACCCCGAGGCGCCGATCTTCAGGGTCGCCCACTACGGGGCCGTCGTGGACCTCTTCGACGTCGCGGACGAGCTGGCGGAACAGTTCCCCGGGTAGGCGATGGGCCTCGTCCCGCCGCTCGCCGCCGAGAAGACCCGCGAGGTCTTCTGGGACTTCGAACCCGCTCTCGAGGTGCTCTGGTATGTGCTCGCGGTCTTGTCCACGCTCGTCTTCCTCTACGGCGTGGCCCGGCCGGTGGTCAAATACGGGCGCGGCCGTCGTGAGGGACTGCCGCCCCGCTCCGAGCTGCCCGGACGAATCCGGGACGCGACGCGGATCCTGCTGAGCCACTCCTCGGTCGCGCGCCGCGACCCCTATGCGGGCTGGGCCCACCGCGGCATCTTCTACGGGTTCGTCGTGCTGTTCATCGGCACGGTCATCCTGGCCATCAACACGGACCTGACCGAGCCGTTCTTCGGCTGGCGCTTCTTCGAGGGAGACTTCTACCTCGGCTACTCGATCGTGCTCGACGTGCTCGGCCTGGCGCTGCTTGTCGGTGTGCTGATGATGATGGTCAGGCGCGGCGTGCTGCGCCCGCGCAAGCTGGACTACGACCGTCCCGACCGGGAGGGCGAGACGCCCGAGCGGCACATGTATCGGATCGGCGACTGGACCTTCGTCGGCGTCCTGCTGGTGCTGGTGGTGACGGGCTATGTGCTCGAGGGCGCACGGATCGCGATGGATCAGCCGGGCTACAACGAGTTCTCGCCGGCCGGCTGGATGGCCGCCCAGGGCTTCGAGGCGATGGGCGCCGGCGACGCCGCGCTCAGGGCGGTGCGGCACGCCCTGTGGTGGTCGCACGGGCTACTCGCGATCGTCTTCGTGGCGGCCATCCCCTATACGAAGGCGGCCCATATGCTCACCAGCTTCGTCTCGCTGGTCCTGCGCGACCCCCAGGCGGGCAAGCGCCTCCGGTCGATCCCGCCGGAGCGCGCAAGCGAGCCGGCCGGGTACGGCTCGCTCGCTGACTTCAGCTCGGTGCACCTCCTGCACCTCGACGCATGCACGAAGTGCGGCAAGTGCCACGAGGCCTGTCCGGCGCTCGCTACCGGCAGGCCGCTCTCCCCCCGTGACGTCGTCTTGGAGCTGCGTGAGCAGGCGAACGCCGCCATGGACGAGATCGGTGTGGGGGGAGTACTCGGGGTCCTGATCAGGCGCCAGCCGCCCACGGACGGCTCCTTCGTCCGCCCCGTCGTGCGGGACGACGGCGTGCACGCCGACACAGCCTGGTCCTGCATGCAGTGCAACGCCTGCGTCGAGGCCTGCCCGGTCGGGATCGAGCAGGCGCCGATCATCAACCAGCTGCGCCGCCGTCTCGTCGAGGACGGAGAACTGCCGGCGAACCTCCAGGCGGCGCTGCAGACGATCCACAAGTCGGGCAACTCGTTCGGCGAGCGCAACCGCAAGCGCGGGCGCTGGGCGGAGGAGCTCGACTTCGAGATCAAGGACGCGCGCAAGGAGTCGGTCGACGTGCTCTGGTTCGTGGGCGACTATGCCTCCTTTGATCCGCGCAGCCAGAAGGTCAGCCGCACGCTCGCGCGCCTGTTCCAGGCGGCGGAGCTCGACTTCGGGATCCTCTACGACGGCGAGCGCAACTCCGGCAACGACGTGCGCCGAGCCGGCGAGGAGGGACTCTTCGAGGCGCTCGCCGAGCAGAACGTCGCGACGCTCGAGGAGTGCGACTTCAACCGGATCGTCACGAGCGACCCGCACTCGCTGAACACGCTGCGCAACGAGTACCCCGAGCTCATCTCCGAGGAGCTGGCCGGCTCCTGGAACGTCGCCCACCACACCGCGCTCCTGCTCGAGCTGATCGAGTCCGACCGGCTGCCGCTGCGCGGCCGGCTCGACTACCGGGTCACCTACCACGACCCCTGCTACCTCGGCCGCCACAACAGGGGCTACGACGCGCCGCGCCGAATCCTCGAGCTGCTCGGCTGCTCGCTGCTCGAGATGCCGCGCAATCGCGACAACTCGTTCTGCTGCGGCGCGGGCGGCGGCCGCATCTGGATCCCTGACGAGCCGGGCGTGGAGCGGCCCTCGGAGAACCGCATCCACGAGGCCGTTGCGCTCGGGGACCTCGACTACTTCGTGGTCAGCTGTCCCAAGGACGTGACGATGTACGAGGACGCCATCAAGACATCGGGTAACGCCGAGCGGATCGAGCTTCGCGAGCTGACCGAGCTGATCGAGGAGGCCCTCGGGAGGCCCGAGGCGGCCGAGCTCGCTCCGGCGGGCACCGAGGCGCGCTGATCACCCATACGGTTGACGCCCTCCGCAAAGGGTGATAGACCGCTTGTGTCTTTGCGCCAACGGACCCATTGGTCGGGAGAGCACCGGCGGAGAGGAGCACGGCGGCGTCGCGGCATATCGCTGCCTGCTTCTGACGCTCCTCCCAGGTAGCCGTGGTGGCTCTCCGTTCACCGCGGCGCCACTACTGACCGCGCTCTTCATCTGAAGGAGAGGCAATGACAGGCTGTACAACCGCCTTACGGCGCAGAGTGCTCTGCGCCCTTTTTGTGGCGATCCTCGCGCTAGCCCTAATGGCCGGAAGCGCGTTCGCCTACAACCCGATCATCCCGACGAAATCGGGCGAGACCGTCACGCTCAACGGAGGGAACTTGTCGATCGAGCAGGTCGTCGACGTCGCTCGCCACGGCGCCAAGGTGCGGCTGACGAACGCCGCACGGCAGCGCTCGGAGGATGCCTACGAGCTGCTGCTCGAGGGAGCCAGACAGGACATCCCGATCTACTTCTTCAACCGCGGCACCGGGTCGGGCCGGGAGACCCCGATCTTCTCGGGCGACCCGCTGCGTGACGACAACCGGCAGCTGCTGCTCGAGCGACAGCTGCGCATCTTCAGGAACGGACCGAGGCAGGGCATCGGTCCGGAGGTGGCCGACGAGGAGATCGTGCGCGCGATGATGGTCGTGCGCGCGAACACGATGGTGTACGAGGCGGCGACGCCGGAGTTGACGCAGATGCTGCTGGATCTGCTGAACAACTACATCTCGCCGGTGGTCCAGTCGCGCGGCTCACCCGGCGAGGGCGACCTGCCGATGATGGGGAACGTCGCGGGCACAATGGTGGGCGTCGGCCAGGCCTACCTGCGTGGTCGCCGCATGTCCGCTGGGCAGGCGCTCGCAGAGGCCGGCCTGCGGCGGCTCGAGCCGTTCGCGGCGGACGACGCGGCGCTGGTGAGCACGAACGCCTACTCCGCCGGCCAGGCGGCCCTGCTGCTGTACGACTCGAAGCGCATGCAGGACTGGTCGGATCTGACCTTCTCGATGAGCATGCTGGGGCTCAACAGCAGCGTGACGCCGCTGACCCAGGTGCCGCAGCGGGCGCGTCCGTTCCCGTACCAGAACAAGCTGGCCCGGCGGCTGCTGGAGCTGATCCGTGGCAGCTATCTGTTCGAGTTCGAGACTCCGCCCGGCTTCGATGGGCGGCGCATCATCCAGGATCCGCTCAGCTTCCGCGACTACAGCCAGCGCAACGGCGCGCTGTGGGAGGCATACGCGCGGCTCAAGAAGAACATCCTGATCCAGATCAACTCGTCGGATCACAACCCGGCGGTGGTGCCGGGCTCTCACCCAAGCGATTCGTGGGAGCTCGACACGCCATGGCTGCGGCGCTACTTCGTCGAAGAAGGCGAGGCGGGCGTGAGCGGGTTCATCCTGTCCAACGCCAACTTCGTGGCCCAGCCCTGGGGCAACGATCTCGAGGCGTACACGATCGCGCTGGCCAACGCGATCGCGGCGCACGTGCAGCGCGTGTTGCGGTTCCCGGACACGTTCTTCACGGTCATTGCGCCGGCGGACGTGTTGTCGGCGGACGAGCTGGCGCTGGCGCCGCCGCAGGGTGCCAGCTACACGATCTCCGACCTGATGGCGGAGATCCAGACGCTCGCCAATCCAGTGCCCGCGCAGGGCAATGCGCTGGTCCGCAACGTGGAGGACATGGAGACCTTCACGCGCCAGCGGGTGGCCAGGGCACGGCTCGCGGTGGACAATGCCCTGCGGCTGGTGGCACAGGAGATGCTCTCGTCGAGCTACTGGATGGAGGTACGCAGGGAACAGAACCCGGCGCGCTCGTTCGGGGTTGCCCCGGCCAACGCGCTCGCCGCGCTGCGTGCGGTTATCCCCTGGCAGCTGGCCGCCGACCAGCGGCCCGAGCTGCCGGCGGGTGAGCTGGTCTACTCGTTCATGCAGGCCAACCCCGCCGCCATGTTCATGGGCGGCGCGGCGGCCGAGCCGACCTCGGTCCGCAAACGCACCCGCGGTGCGGTCACCCGAGCGCGGCGGAGCCGCCAGGTCCTGCGCCGCCAGGCCCGCGAGCGGACGCCCGGCCCGCAGACCGTGATTGTCCGCAAGTAGGTAAGCGACCGATCATGCTGCCCCCGGCGATCGCCGGGGGCAGCCGGTCGCCCGTACAATCCCGTGATGGCGCGCGCGATCGTCGTCGGGGTGGTCGGGGACTCCGGCGCAGGGAAGACCACAGTCACCCGTGGCCTGGTGCGGGTGCTCGGTGACTCCCACGTGACGCACGTGTCGGCGGACGACTATCACCGCTTCGACCGCCGGCGCCGCCGTGAGCTCGGCGTCACGCCGCTCCATCCCGACTCGAATCACCTCGACATCCTCACCCAGCACCTGATTCACCTCCGTCGCGGCGAACCGGTGCTGAAGCCGGTGTACAGCCACCGCGACGGGACATTTCGGCCGCCGGAGTACGTGCGTCCCGCCAACTTCCTGGTTGTGGAGGGACTGCTCAACTACCACACCGAGACGCTGCGCAGTGTTCACGACGTGCGCGTGGCGCTCACGCCCCCCGAGGAGCTGCGCAGGGCCTGGAAGCTGAAGCGCGACTGCACGAGGCGCGGCTACACGACCGACGAGGTCCTCGCCGAGCTCGACCGCCGCCAGCATGATTCGGAGCGCTTCATCCAGCCGCAGCGCGAGCACGCGGACATCGTGGTCGCGTTCCGGGCGCACCGGTCCGGCGATCCGGCCCATCTCGACGCCGACGTGATCCTCCGCGACACGCTGCCGCATCCCGACCTCGCGCCGCTGCTCGACGGCAGCCCGGACGGCCCGGCGCTGGTCAGGCGTGAGCGCGAATGGCTGTTGCGGATTCCTGGGAACCTCGACCCGCAGCACGCGCTGGAGCTCGAGGAGGCGGTGTGGGAGCGGATGAGCTTCGCGAGCCACCTGCGCATCCGCCGGCTCGGCGAGTTCACGGTCGGGACCGACCTGCTGCGCTCCGACTCGCTCGCGCTCGTGCAGCTCCTGATCCTCTATCACGTGGTCACTGCCCGCGCGGCCCTCGCGATCGGCGGCACGCCGCCCCGTGGGGAACCCGCCTTCCCAACGGGATCGGATTCGGCGCTGCACAGCTGAGCGCGGCCTCGCCGGGTTCCGCCCAACGATCTCGAGCCCGAACCGACGTCTCCCACCGGCTCCGCCGAAACCCAGATCGGCGAAAAATCCGCTCAAAACACGTCGCCGATCCCTTGATTTCATCGGTCGTCCCGAGCCAGCGTCGCGGCCCCCTTCGAAGAGTCGCTGCCTTTCAGTGTCGATTCCTGCTTTGCTCGCTCGACGCATTGGTAGGCGGAATCGAAGACGAGGAGAATGAGATGGCAACGGTGCCTGAGCACAAGATCGGAACCCGCGAGGAATGGCAGGCCGCCCGGGACGAGCTGGCGAAGCTCGAAGCCCAGCAGGCCGAGCGCAACGAGGAGATCAAGCGTAAGCGACGCGGGCTGCCCTGGGTACCGGTGGAGAAGGAATACGAGTTCGACACTCAGGAGGGCAAGAAGAGGCTCGCCGAGCTGTTTGACGGCCGCTCGCAGCTACTGGCCTACAACATCATGTACGGGCCTGACTACACGGTTGGCGCCTGTCCCGGATGCACCAACCTCGCCGACGGCTTCGACGCTACGACGCTGCTTCACCTCAACAAGCGCGACGTGACCATGATCTGCTTCTCGCGGGCGCCGATCGACCGGCTCACCGCCTACAGAGAGCGCATGGGCTGGGGGTTCCCGTACGTCTCGACCTACGGCACCGACTTCCCCTGGGACTTCGGGCTGGCGCTGACCGAAGAGCAGGCGCGGCAGATTCCCGCGGTGAGCCAGATGGTGGACAACCCGCCCGAGTGGCTCAGGTTCTGGGCATCGCAGGTCGGCGCCGAACTCAAGGACGGCCTCCGCGAGAACCCGAGCTACATCGCCTTCGCGAAGGACAACGGGACCGTCTACCACACCTACACGGTGTCGGCGCCCGACCCGTTCGTCGCGCCGTACTTCAGCTTCCTGCTCGACCGGACGCCAAAGGAACAGCCGGAGGAGCCGCTCAACTACCGCAAGGACGAGTACCCGGACTAGAGGCTCGTGGCGCGGGCCCGGCCAGCGTCAGCACGTTCTCCCGCAGCCGAGCAGCTCCGTCGCGCGGCGCTCGCTGCGGGTGGCGATCTCAAGCGACCTGCGGGCGCGCTTCCCGCGCTCGCTTGCGACTTCCAACGGACCGCGGTCGACTGGCCCAGCGGCGGCGAGTCGCGTTGGGGCGCTGTCCAAATCGCGCGGCGTGGGGCGACGTATTGGTGAGGGCCGTATTCGGACGGCCGCGCAAGGCACCGCATGAGCGGCTGGAGCCGGTCCCGGCGACCGTGGAGGAGAGAAACGATGACTGATCACAAGGTGGGGACACGTGAAGAATGGCTTGCGGCCAGGCTGGAGCTACTCGAGGCCGAGAAGCAGCACATGCGGCAGGGCGACGAGCTGGCCGGCAGGCGCCAGGAGCTGCCCTGGGTCCCAGTCGAGAAGGAGTACGTCTTCGAGACGGACGACGGGAAGAAGACCCTGGCCGAGCTCTTTGACGGCCGCTCACAGCTGCTCGTCTACCACTTCATGTTCGGCTTCGGATTCCGGGTCGACGAGCAGAACCCGGGATGCACCGGCTGCTCGTTCGTGGCCGACCACTTCGACGGCGTCGTCCCGCACCTCAACGGCCACGGTGTAACGCTGGTGGCCGAGTCGATCGCCCCGCTCGAGCGTCTGCATGCCTACGCGGAGCGGATGGGCTGGCGGTTTCCCTGGGTCTCATCGCTCGGCAGCGATTTCAAGTACGACTTCGGTGCCGCCTTCACGGCGGAACAGCAGAGGAACGGTGCCGAGTACAACTTCCGCCTCTGGGACCAGCCCTTGCCGCAGAAGGAGGGGATGAGCGCCTTCGCGATCTTGGACGGGGTCGTGCACCACACCTACTCCACATATGAACGCGGCGTCGAGCAGCTGATGGGGACCTACCGGATGCTCGACCTGACGCCGCTCGGTCGTGACGAGGAGGGGCTGGAGTTCCCCGCGGCCTGGTGGCACCGCCACGACGAGTACCCCGGCGCTTGATGGAAACCGCGACGCTCCGCCGCGCGCCGCCAATTCCCGCCGCCGTCCAGGTGGGGCTGGTCGCCTTCCTGCTCGCGCTCGCGGGTACAGCATGGGCGGTGACCGGCGATCGCATGGACGGCATGGATGCCGGCCCGGGAACCGAACTTGGGAGTCTCGGCCGGTTCGTAGGGCTCTGGGTGACGATGATGGCCGCGATGATGCTCCCGTCGCTCCAGCCGGTGGTGCTCACGCACGCTCGACTCCGGACTGGAAGCTTGCGGCCCATCGCCGCCACCGCCGCCTTCGTCGCCGGCTTCCTCGGCTCGTGGGCGGGGGCCGGGCTGCTCGGCTACGCCTTGTTCGACGCTGCTCGCTCGCTGGAAGTCGGCTTCCTCGCTTGGGACGATGCTGGCCGCTACGTCGCGGGCGGCGTGCTTTTCGGCGCGGCACTATGGGAGCTGACGGCGCCGAAGGACGCCTGCCTAGGCCACTGCCGCAGCCCGGGGCTGCTCCTCGAGGACTGGCGCTCCGGGCGACTTGGGGCGGTGCGGATGGGGATCGAGCACGGCGGGGTCTGCATCGGCTGCTGCTGGGCCCTGATGGCGGCCCTGTTCGCACTCGGGGTGATGAGCATCGGCTGGATGGCGCTCATCGCGGTGCTGATCGCGGCCGAGAAGCTGCTGCCATGGAAGCGGGTCGCCGTCCGGGGCGTCGCCATCGTGCTCGCGGCGCTGGCCCTCGCCGTCGTCATCGCGCCGGAAGACGTGCCGGGCCTTACGATCCCCGGCTCACCCGAAGCGATGGACGCCATGGGCATGGAGCCCGAGAGCGGCGCGATCGGCGGCAAGTCCGAGGGCGGGGCGATCGGCGTCGAGCCGGAGGGGGGCGGGATGGGCGGCGAGCCCGGCGCGATGGTCGGCTACGCCATGGGGCGCTGACGCCCCTGGCGGCGCTCGGTTCGGACGGGAGCGGGGCCTCGGCTGAGGCTCACACTCGGCTGCCGCTAGGCCTGGGGCGGCAGGCGCTGGTCTCCGCGCGGGGAGCCGTAGAGCCAGTGATGGTGGCGTCCCTCCGACGACCTAGAGCGACTTGAGGGCCTCCCCGAGCATGCCGACCGCGGCGAGCAGACCTAAGAGCGCACCGTCCGCGACTGGCAGGCGTCGGGAGCCAAGACAGGGCCGACCCACGGCCGCCATCCAATGTAGGGTTTTCTCTATAAATCGGCGCTGACGCATGGCTGTTACTCTCACTCAACTCGTAGCCTTCCTGACGGTGGTCCGCCGTGGTTCGGTCACGGCCGCGGCCGAAGAGCTCGTCGTGACGCAGCCCTCCGTCTCGGCGGCTGTATCGGCGCTAGAGCGGGAGCTGGGGGTCGAGTTGACGGAGCGCGCCGGGCGCACCCTGCGTCCCACCGCCGCCGGATCCGCCTATGTGCCGTACGCGAGCGACGTGCTCGGGCTGCTCGAGCAAGGCGCCCGCGCCGCGCGTGAGGCGGCGGCCGCGGAGCCTCACACGCTGCGCATCAGCGCGGTCACCACCGCCGGCGAGTACCTCGTTCCCCAGCTGATCCAGGGGTTTCGCGAGCGCCATCCGGAGGTCGAGATCAGCCTCGACGTGGGGAATCGCGACGTGGTCTTCCAGCGCCTCCTCGACCACAAGGTCGACGTCGCGATCACGGGGCGCATCCCGGACGACGAGCGGCTAGTGGGCAGCGACTTCGCGGAGAACGAGTTCGTCCTCATCACCGCCGCGGGCGATCCGCTCGCCAAGCGGCGCTGGGTGGCCGTCGAGGAGCTCAGCGGCCGGCACTGGCTGCTGCGCGAGCCGGGCTCGGGCACGCGGACCCTGTGCGAGGAGTACCTCGCAAGCCACAGCATCGCGCCGACGGTGCTCACGCTCGGCTCGAACGGTGCCATCAAGCAGGCCGCGCGCGCCGGCCTCGGGCTTGCACTGCAGTCACGGGCGGCCGTGGAGCTCGAGCTCGAGACAGGGGTGCTGGCGACCATCTCGCCGCGCGGAGGGCTGCCCCAGCGCCGCTGGCACGTGGTGCGCTCGGCGGTCGGCCCGCCTCGCGCGGACGCGGAGGCGTTCATGGCCTTCTGCCACACGCCGGCGGCGAGGCACGCGCTCGCCCGGCGGGTCGCCTAGCCTCGGCCTGGCCCCCGGCTCAGCCGGCCAGCGCCGGCTCGGGTCGCCCGACCGCCTCGAGCTCCTCGTCCAGGGCGGCGAGCACCCGGTCGGCGGTCTCGACGTCCGCGTTGCGTCCCATTAGCCCGATGCGCCACATCGCCGGGGCGGAGGGTCCGAGCCCGCCGCCGACCTCGATGCCGTGGCGCGCCAGCAGCCGGCTCTGCACCGCCTTTCCGTCCACCCCCTCGGGAACACGCACCGCCGTGAGCGGCGCCAGCTGGTGCGCTGGGTCTGCCAGCGGCTCGAGCCCGAGCTCGGCGATCCTGCCTTGCAGGTGCTCGCCCGCGTCCGAGTGCCGCGCCCAGCGCGCCTCGAGCCCCTCCTCGAGCACGAGCCTGAGCGCCTCGTGCAGGGCATAGATGTGCAGGATCGGTGCGGTGTGGTGGTAGGCGGCGGGCCGCTCGATCCAGTAGCGCTCCAGCAGCAGCAGGTCGAATGAGAACGGAACCGGCTGGGTGCGTGCCCTGATCCGCTCGAGGCCGGCCTCCGAGACCGCGACCGGCGACATGCCGGGGGGCGCCGCGAGGCACTTCTGCGTGCACGAGTAGGCGTAGTCGACGCCCCAGGCGCCCACGTCGAGCTCGACTCCCCCGAGCGAGGTCACGCAGTCGGCCATCAGCAGCGTGTCGCGCCCGCGCAGCGCCGCGCCGAGCTCGGCCAGCGGATGCTCGACCCCGGTGGAGGTCTCGGCGTGAACCACGGCCACCAGCCGGGCCGCGGGATGCTCGTCGAGCGCGCGGAGTATGCGCTCGTTCGGCACGGCCTCGCCCCACTCGGCGTCGACCTCCACGACGTTGACGCCGTAGCGCCGGGCGATCTCGGTGATCCGGCCGCCGAAGAAGCCGGCGCGCGCCACGATCGCCGTCTCGCCGGGCTCGAGCAGGTTGGCGATGCCCGTCTCCATTCCCGCCATGCCGGTGCAGTGGAGCGGGAGTACGAGTCCGTCGGGCATCCGGTACGCCCGCCGCAGCATGGAGACCACCTCGAGCAGGATCTCGTGCAGGTGCGGGTCGAGGTGGCCGACCATTGGCCTGCCCATGGCCGCCAGCACCGAGGGCTCGACGTTGGTGGGCCCGGGGCCGCAGAGGAGACGCTCGGGCGGGTCAAGTAGCGGCAAGTCTCGGTTCATGCCCTCAGCCTGCCGGATCACCGCATCAGGTTCAAGCTAAGAATTTCGCCAATGAATGAGAGAAAAACCTATATATCGATCCTCGCGAAGGGGCCAGACAAATTTGTCTATGCCGGCTTGCCGTGGGGACCGAGGCCCGCTCTAGTTCCCTCCATGAAGCCGACCAAGACGCGACTCCATCGAAGCGAGCTGGCCGTGCCCGGCAGCAACGTGCGCATGCTCGAGAAGGCACCGGGGCTGGGTGCGGACGTGGTCATGCTCGACCTGGAGGACGCGGTGGCGCCCGACGACAAGGAGCAGGCGCGGCTGAACATCATCGATGCCCTACGCGAGCTCGAGTGGACGGCCTGCTCGGTCTCCGTTCGCATCAACGGGCTCGACACCCATTGGTGCTACCGCGACGTGGTCGACGTGGTCGAGCAGGCCGGCCAGACCGTCGACGCGATCGTCATCCCGAAGGTCAGCGGCGCCGGGGACGTCCATCTCGTAGCGACGCTGCTGTCCCAGATCGAGGATGCCATGGGCTTCGAGCACAAGGTCGGGATCGCCGTGCTGATCGAGACCGCGATCGGGATGGTGAACGTCGACGAGATCGCCACTGCGTGCCCCGAGCGCATGGAGGCGATGATCTTCGGGGTGGCGGACTACGCGGCGTCGATTCAGAGCCACACGGCTTCGATCGGCGGTGTGGACCCCAACTACTCGGTGCTGACGGACCCAAACGGCGCCGTGCGCGAGGGGCCGGGCTCGGCCCGGACCGGAGCGATTGCTTTCCCGGACCGGGAGCGTCATTGGGGCGATCAGTGGCACTACCCCCTGTCAAGGATCGCCGTGACCTGCCGCGCGCACGGGCTGCGCCCGATCGACGGGCCGTTCGGGGACTTCACCGATCGCGAGGGCTATCTCGCCGCCGCGCGGCGCTCCGCCGTGCTCGGCTACGAGGGCAAGTGGGCGATCCACCCGTCGCAGATCGAGCTCGCGAACGAGGTGTTCACACCGGCGCCGCGGCTTGTCGAGCGCACGCGCCGGATCATCGACGCGATGCGCGACGCCGCCGCCGAGGGGAAGGGCGCGGTCTCGCTCGACGGCCGCCTGATCGACGCGGCTTCGATCAGGATGGCCGAGAACCTGCTCGCCAAGCTCGAGCAGATCGAGGCGCGCGAGCTCCAGACCGGAGGGCCGGCCAGCCAGCCCTCGCGCCTGCCGCGCTACGCGGTGAGCTCGGCCAGCTCGCCGCACCGGCCCCGGACGCCGGAGTCCACCGGCGCGCCCGAGCCGGCGCCGGGCGCAGTGGCGTAGCCCATGGCCGCCGCGCCCCGTGCCCAAGTGGCGCTCGGCGCGGCGGCGCGGCCGGAGCGCGCCGATGGGGGCGCCGCCCTGCTCGAGCGCCTGCTCGACGAGGTGATCCGCGAGCACGCCGGGCCGGAGCTGGTGGAGGCGCTCGCCCTCGTTTCGCGGGCGGGAGGGACGCCGGCGGGACTCGCCGCCCGGAGCTCTGCGGAGCTTGGCCCGCTGGTGCGCGCGGGCTCGATGCGCCTCGCGCTCGAGAACGTCGTCGACGAGGTTCGCCGGGCACGAGACCTGGGCGCGCGCTCGGACCCCGACCCGCTGCTGGCCGCCCTGTCGCGGGCCGGGAAAGAGGGCGCGACCGATGCTCCCGTCGATGTGCGGCTCGTCCTCACGGCCCACCCGACGGACATGGCGCGGCGTTCCGTGCTGACCAAACAGCGCGCCGTAGGCGACGCGCTCGAACGCCTGCTCGAACGAGAGCCGGGCATACGTGAGCGGACGCGGCTCGAGGACGAAATCCGCGAGGCGCTTGCGATCTGGTGGGACACCAATGAGCTGCGCTCGATGCGTCCCCGCGTTGCGGACGAGGTGCGGCGCAAGCTCTGGTTCTTCGAGAACGGCCTCTACGACGCCGCGGGCGAGCTCGCGTGCGGGTACTCCCGCCTCGTGGGAGACGAGGATCTGCGGCCTCCTCCCGTCCGCTTTGCAAGCTGGGCGGGCGGCGACATGGACGGCAACCCGAACGTGAGCGCGCGCACGATCCTCGAGACGCTGCGGGCACACCGCGAGCTGGCCCTGCGCTTGCTGATTCAGCGCGTCAAGCCTCTGCGTGCTGTCTTCTCCCAGGCCGGCACCGCCGTCGAGGCGAGCGCTGAGCTGCGCGATTCGCTCCTCCGCGACGAGCGAGACTTGCCGCGGACCGTTGCCCATCTCGCGGAGCACTATCCGCACGAGGCCGGCGAGCCTCTGAGGCGCAAGCTCGCGTTCGTCGCCGCGCGCCTCGAGCACACGCTCGCGCAGACTCGCGGTGAGCCGCCGGGCGAGCCCGGCTACGGCGGCCCGGAGGAGCTGCTCGCGGACCTCGTCGCCGTCAGAGCGAGCCTTGGGTCGCGAATCGTGGCGCGCGGGAGGATCGAGCGGCTCATCTGGCAGGTCCGCATATTCGGGTTCCATCTGGCGACGCTCGAGGTGCGCGAGAACGCTCCGGTGCTCCACGACGCCTGCCGCGCGGTCCTGCCCGGCTACGCCGCGGCGGAAGGCGAGGCGGAACGCCTGGCCGTCCTCACCCGGGCGTGCCTCGACGAGTGCCCCCCGCGGAGGGACACGGGTGTGGATCCCCCCGCGGCGGAGACCTTCGACGCCATCGCCCGGGCGACCTTCAGCTACGGCGAGCAGGCGCTCGACACCTTCATCGCGTCCAACGCCGAGCGGCCTTCCGACCTCCTCTGCGCGCTGTGGCTTGCCCGCCGGAGCGGCGTCTTCGAGCCCGGCACGTCGACGGCCGGCCCGGCCGGCGCACGCTCACGCCTCGAGCTGGTGCCGCTGTTCGAGAAGCGAGCGCCGCTGCGTGCCGCCACCGCGACGATGGCGGCGCTGTACGGGAACGCCGCTTACAGGCTGCACCTGGGGGCCCGTGCCTTCGGGCAGGAGGTGATGCTCGGGTATTCGGATGCCGGCAAGGACGAGGGGTACCTGGCCAGCCAGTGGACCCTGCACTGCGCTCAGGAGCGACTGGCGGCGCAGGCGCGGGTCTGGGGCGTCGACCTGCGCCTCTTCCACGGCCGCGGCGGCTCACCGCCACGCGGGGGAGGGCCGGCCCACCGGCTGATTCGGGCGCAGCCGGCGGGAACGACCCGAGGCCGCTTGAAGGTGACCGAGCAGGGGGAGGTCGTGACCGCCAAGTACGCCCATCCCCGGATCGCGCTGCGGAGCCTCGAGCAGACGGTCGCGGCCGTCGTGGACGTGACGGCAGGTGGCGAGCCCGGCCCGGAGCGCGCGTGGCGAGCTGAGATGGATCGCCTGGCGAGAGCGGCGCGCGAGGCCTACGACGCCCTCGTGAGGCACGAGCCGCGCTTTCACGCGCTGTTCCGGGCCTGCACCCCCGTCGAAATCCTCGACGAGCTGAACATCGCATCGCGGCCGGCCGCCCGCGCCGGCCGCGGCGAGCTCGCCGACCTGCGCGCGATTCCGTGGGTGTTCGCCTGGATGCAGACGCGCGTGGGGCTGCCGTCCTGGTTCGGCGCCGGCACCGCGCTCGCCGGCGGCTCGCGGGCTCTCCAGCGCGAGATGTGGTCCGCCTGGCCGTTCTTTCGCAACCTGATCACGACGCTGGAGAGCGCGCTCTCGGCCTGCGACCTTCGGATCGGGCGCCGCTACCTCGCGCTCTGGGAGGGGCGGGAGAGGGAGCGCCTATGGAAGCTCGTCGAGTCGGAGCACGAGCGCTGCGCCGCGGCCGTGCTCGAGGTGACCGGGAATGCGCACGCGCTGCGGCCGCCGCCCGAAGCGCTGGCCGGGGGCGCCCGCCGCGAGCCATGGCTCGACGCGCTCGCGGACTTCCAGGTGGAGTTGCTCAGGCGCCACCGGGCCGGCGACCCGGACGCCCGCGACCCTCTGCTCGCAACCGTCGCCGGGATCGCAGCCGGCCTGCGGACGACCGGTTGAGCCGGCTCAGGACCGCGGCCGCGTCTTCTCGGTGTCGTAGACGGGGAACGCAGCGACCGTGGCCTTCACGGTCCCGTCGTCCAGCGCCACCTCGACCTCCGTCCCTTCGCTGTTCAGGTCGCGGTCGATGGCGGCCATGGCGATCTGCTTTCCGATCGTGGGGCTCTCGCAGGGGCTGCGCACGATCCCGACCTCGCGACCGTCCTGGGTCACGGCGGCGCCGTACTCCGGCGTCTCGTTCCCCTCGAGCTCGAGTGTCGTCAGCAGGCGCGGCGTCCCCTCTTCGGCGATGCGCTTGAGCGCGTCCTTGCCTACGAAGTCGCCGGGCTTGTCGAGCTTCACCATCCTGTCGAGGCGCACCTCGTACGGGTCCGTCTTGTGCGGGAAGTAGTCGATGTCGGGGAACAGCAGCCCGGACTCGATCCGGAGGGTCTCGATCGCCGAGAGGCCGATCGGCAGCATTCCCTGCGGCTTGCCGGCGTCCAGCACCGCCTTCCAGAGCTCGGCCGCGTCCTCCGGCTTGCAGTAGAGCTCGTAGCCGAGCTCACCCGAGTAGCCGGTGCGCGAGACGAGACAGTCGATCCCGCCCACCTTGGCGTCCGGCTCGAACCTGAAATAGCGCAAGCTCTGGAGGTCGACGCCCTCCACCAGAGGAGCGAGGATCTCGCGGGACTTCGGACCCTGGACCTGGAGGTGGGGCATGGCGTCCGTCACGTCCTCGATCTCCACGTTCAGGCCTCGGTCCGACGCCACCTGCCGGAACCAATCGAGGTCCGAGTCGTAGCTCGTGATCGAGAAGCAGTGCTCGTCGCCGAGCTTGAAGATCGTGCCGTCCATGATCATCTGGCCGTCCTCGTCGCAGATGGCGCCGTAGCGCACCTGCCCGACCTCGAGCGCGGCCATGTCGTTCGTGAACAGGACGTCGGCGAGCGCGAGCGCGTCGGGACCCTTCATGTCCCACTTGCGCAGCGGCGACTCGTCCCAGAGATTCGACGCGTTGCGGGTGGCCTCGTGCTCGGCCGTGGCATCCCCGAAATGGTCCGCCCAGGCCCAGTTCTCCCAATCCGTCCAGGCCGCGCCGAGCTGGTCCTGCACGTCGTAGAAGGCGCTCCGCTTGAGCTCCGGCATTGACACTCCCCTCTCCGGATGGACGAATTTGTGCAGCGGCACCCTATCCCAGGTCGGCTCGCCGGGACAAGTTCGTCAGCGGTGCGCCGAACGACGGCTCCGTGCTCCGGGCTACGGCAGCGTGGGCAGGCCGGCGAGCCACGCGCTGCGGCCGCCGTTCTCGTCCCAGAGCACCGGGAAGAAGGACTCGTCGAGCGAGAGATCGCCGCGGCGGCGGTAGCGCGAGTAGATCAGATCGACGTTGGTGGGGTGAAAGCGCGCCTCCACCGGCGTCATGTGCGTGACGAGCGAGCGGCGCTCGACCGTCGCCTCGTTCGGTCCCGAACCGTGGAACGTCCAGCCGTGATGGAAAGCGCAGCCGCCGGCCTTGACCACCACCGGCACCCGCTCCGGCTCGACACCCTCGGGCGTCGCGGCGGCGAGCGGCGCGAGCCAGTCCTCCGGCGCGTGGAAGCTGCCGCGGTCCGGCGGCGTCTTGGGCCAGAGGTGCGATCCCCTCACGTGCTCGACCGTGCCGCCGCCAGGCTGCGTGTCGTCGAGCGCGACCCAGCAGGTGATCATCTCGGCAGGAACGAGGTATCCGGCGTAGGAGGCGTCCTGGTGCATCCCGAGCGAGCGCGCCCCGGGCGGCTTCCACAGGCAGTTGTCCTGGACCATGCGCGTGCCGCGGTAGCCCATCAGCTTGGAGGCCATGCGCCCGGTCCGCTCGCTCAGCACCTGCGCTGCGATCAGGTCGTCCGAGCGCCAGCCGTTGCAGATCTGGCGCGTCAGGTCCTCGGGATCGCGCCCCTGCTTCCAGTTGACCTCGTCGGGCGCGATGCCGGTGGCGTACTCGCCCTGGAAGAGCGCCGCGAAGCGATCGCGCAGCACCTCGACGGTGGCGGACGAGAGAAAGCCCTCCTCGATGATCAGGAAGCCGTCGCGGCGGAAGCTCTCCACCTGCTCGTCGCTGACGTCCTCGAGGACGCCCGCACCCAGCGCCGTCGTCATCGCATCTCTCCTGTGGACGAATTCGTTCAGGCGAGGCTACCGGAATAGCATCGCCGCGGATGGAGCGCTTCGCAGACCAGCCGCTGGGCTCGTTCCTGGACGAGGTGGCTGCGCCGACCCCCGCCCCGGGAGGCGGCACGTCGGCCGCCACTGCGTGTGCCCTCGGCGCCGCGCTCGTCGAGATGGTGGCGCGTATCGAGCTGGGCCGCGCGGACCCGGCGGTCAGGCCTCGTGCGGATCTCCCCGATCGGCTTGCGCTCCTCCGCGGTCAGGCGCTGAAGCTGGCCGAGCGCGAGCTCTCGTCCTACGCGCCCGTCCTGGAGGCCATGCGGCTGCCACGCGACGACCCGGACCGCGGCGATCGGCTCGGGGCTGCGCTCGCACGGGCGAGCCTCGCTCCGCTCGCCGTCGCGGAGGTTGCCGCCGAGGTGGCCGAGGTCGGGGCCGAGCTCGCGGCCGCGGCGGGCCCGACCGTCGGCGGCGACGCCGTCGCCGGCGTGCTGATCGCGGAGGCGGCGGCGGCCGCCGCGGCGAGGCTCGTGGAGATCAATCTCGAGGCCCGGCCCGAGGCCGAGGAGCTCGCCCGGGCAATGGACGCGAAAGCCCGGGCCGCGTCGGCCCGGGAAGCGGCGCGCGACCTCAGCGGCTGACCGCGCGGCGGCTCGGGCGGGCGCGTGCGGTGGCCGCCGCGCGCTCCTCGAGCACCGCGACGAGCCGCGCGCCGATCTCGAAGCGCGCAGCCCGCCGCCCGGCGAGCGTTCCCGGGTAGACGCCGCGAATCGAGGAGCTGAGGAGGATCTCGTCCGCCCGCGCCAGGCGCTCGAGCGTGACCGGCTCCTCGCGCACCTCGAAGCCATCGCGCGCGGCGGCCAGCAGCGCCGCCCGGACGGTGCCGGGCAGCTGACGGCCGTCGAGCGGGGGCGTGACGAGCGTCTCTCCCTCGGCCATCCAGACGTTCGCGAAGGCAGCCTCGAGGACCTGCCCGTCGTGGTCCACGAGCAGCGGCACGCCGCCGAGCCTGCGCTCCAGCCGGGCGAGCAGGCGGCGGTCGATCCACTTGTGCTCGCCGAGACCCCCGGGAAGGACCGCCGGCGCCAGCGCCACCGGCTCCGCGCCGGGCTCCGACTGCAGCTCGTCTGCCTCGATGGTCACGCCGAGCCGGCCGGCGTGCGGCACGGCAAGCACCCGTAGGCGCTGCAGCGCTGCGCGCGCGGCGGCCTCCGCTACCCGGCTCTCGAGGTCACCCGGCAGGTCGCGCCCGTAGAGCGTCCGGACGCTGTGGCGCAGGCGGCCGAGGTGTGCGTCGAGATCGACGACCCGGCCGGCGCGCACCAGCATCGTCGAGAAGACGCCGAGCGCCGGATCGGGCCGGTCGGCGCCGCCCGCGAGCGCGAGAGCCGGCAGCGGTGCGCCGGCCGCCGTCCGGGGAGGGGCGTGCGACTCCGCAAGGCGCCC
>Ga0081538_10000426_pt1 | contig 47299 bp, 42 predicted proteins | sample TabmetS5T2R1_FD_71022 | JGI IMG/M metagenome (GOLD analysis project Ga0081538, IMG submission 71022) | Tabebuia heterophylla rhizosphere microbial communities from the University of Puerto Rico - S5T2R1 | ecosystem: Host-associated > Plants > Roots > Rhizosphere ... | reverse complement strand
GGCGGGCTCGCCGCCGAGCACCACGTCGGCGCCCGACAGGCGGATGCAGAACCGCGAGTCGGCTGAGCCCTGGACGAACAGCCGCCCTCGCTGGGCGCCGTAGGCGAACGACTTGCCGACCGACCCGTTGAGGCGCTGGCCGTCGCGATTGCGGCCCTTCATGATCGAGACTACCCCGCCGAGCATCGTCTTGCCGACCCCGTCCTGGGCGCCGCCCTCGACCCGCACGGCGAGCCCCCAGGCGTTGAAGGCCCCGCATCCCTGGCCCGCCACCGAGCCCCCGTTGAAGTTCAGCTCGGCGAGCACATCCTCGCTGCCCTCGGGAGCGCCCGCGTAGATGCGCGCCCGGGACATCGCCCCGGCGAGCTCGGTCCCGAGCACGCGGTCGTGCGCGTCGGTGGCGCGCGGGAACTCCTCGTGCACAGGTCTGCCCGAGAACACCGAGTCGGCGAGCGCCGCGATCTTCGCCGACGACTCCTTCGCCTCCATCCGGATCGGCTTTGCGACCACGAGCCCGGGTGCGCCGCGCTGCTCCGCCTCGACCTCCGCCGAAACCGGAAGATCGGCGGGCTCGAGGTCGAGGTACTCCTCGAGCGGGGTGATCAGCTGCGCGAGATCTACCCGGTCGGCGTGCGAGGCCTGCTCCAGGAGGTCGTAGCGCCCGACCAGGTCCTGCGCGCGCTCGTACCCGAGCTCGCCGACGACGCGTCGCACCTCCTCGCCCATCGCCTGGAAGAACCGCGCGCAACTCTCCGCGGCGCCGTCGACGTGCTGGGGGGTGAACTTCTTCAGCCCGTGCTCCTGGGCCTGCTCGACGGTCTCGATCGAGGTCGCGATCCCCACGTGGCATGTGTCGAGCTGGCACCCGCGGCAGATCGTGCAGCCGAGCGAGACCATCGCCAGCGTTCCGAACGCGACCCGGTTGGCGCCCATGCAGTGGAGCTTCACGACGTCGTACGCGTGCCGGTAACCGCCGTCGGCCCAGATCTCGACGCGGTTGCGGATCCCGGCTTCCATCAGCGCGCGATGCACGGCGCGCGTCCCGATGTCGGACGGGAGTCCGACGTGGCGCAGGGCGTGCTGGCGGGCGGCCCCGGTCCCTCCCTCGAACCCGGACAGCGTGACGATGTCCGCTCCGGCCTTCGCGATCCCGAGACCGATCGTCCCGACGTTGGGAACCACTGGGACCTTCACCGAGACCCGGACGTCGGGGTTCACGGTCTTCAACTCGTCGATCAGCTCAGCGAGGTCCTCGATCGAGTACAGGTCGTGGTTGTTGGAGGGCGAGATCAGGTCGGTCCCCGGCGATGCGTTGCGCGCGGCCGCGACCTTTTCGGACACCTTCTTGCCCGGCAGATGGCCGCCCTCGCCGGGCTTTGCCCCTTGGCCGATCTTGATCTCGGCGACGTAGGAGGAGTTGAGCATCTCGGCGGAGACGCCGAAGCGGCCCGAGGCGACCTGTTGCCCGCGCCACTTCCGGTAGTCGCCGAACATGTCGGGGATCTCGCCGCCCTCCCCGTTGATGCACAGGATGTTGATCGCCTTCGCGGCCTCGGCATACGCGCGGAACGCCGGCTCGGACTGGGACCCGAAGCTCATCGAGGAGATCACGAGCGGGTAATCGTGCGCACCGACGCCGGAATCGACCTCCTCCGGGGCGATCGGCTGGCGATCGGAGCGCAGGTTCATGATGTGGCGCATCGAGATCGGGTGCTCGCCCTCGAGCTCGCGGACCTTCTCCGAGTACTCCTCGTACGAGCCGCTCCCGTTCGATGCCGCCACGGCGGCCTTGTAGACCTTGGGATAGAAGTGGAAGGTCTTCGCCGGCCTCGCGCTCTCGCCGTCGACGAGGATCCTGTGGCGCGCGTCCGTGTCGACGTCGAGCTCTTCGAACCCGATCCCGCTGCGCTCCGAGGCACAGAAGAGCTCGGTCTGGAAGATCTCCGCCAGCTCCGGCTTGACGCCTATCGAGGAGAACTGGCGCGCGTAGCCCCGGACCTCGTGGATCCCGATCGTCGAGATCACCTTCTCGACGCCCTTGCGCAGCGCGGTGCAGATGTTGTCGACGTCCTGCTTGTAGTCGTCGACGCAGATCACCTCGACGAGCACGTATGGGCACACGCCGTTCGCGCCGAGACCGAGCGCCAGCACGACGTCGTGGACATTTCGCACCGCGGCCGACCGAAGCACGATCGCGCAGCGGCGACGGAGGTTTTCTTCGCCGGGCTCGCACCTGAACTGCTTCAGCGCTTGATCGACCGCGGAGGTGGCAAGGTGCGGATCGAGGTAGCGCCGGTCACCGTCGTACACCGTGCGATCCGTGAGCACGAGCAACTCGGCGCCGTCGCGGACCGCCTTGACCGCCTCCTGCTTGATCCGCTCGATCGCTCCCTTGGTCGTCTCCGATTCGAGCAGCGAGACGTCGATCGCCGCCGCGCGGCCGCGGAACTCCTCCCACATGTCCTCGAGCAGGTAGGTCCGATGCTCGCGCGCGATCTCGCGGTAGGTCTCGTCGGACAGCGGAGCGAGATCGTGATGCCCGCCGAGCAGGACCGGGAAGGCCGTCTCGATCGTGCGAGTGTCGGATGGGTCGTGCGTCGAGGGACGGTGCCCGAACACGGCGCGGGTCGAGAAGTGCTCGATCTCGCGCTCGCGATCGATCGCCGGGTTTGTGACCACTGCAACCGTCTCCTTGAAGTAGTCGGCGAGGTTCTGGCGCTCCGGGGAGAGGGCCGCGAGCGGCCCGTCATAGCCCAGCGAGCCGATCGGCTCAGCCCCGTTGGAAGCCATCTGCTGCACGAGCTTGGTGTCCTCTCGCTGCCATCCGAACGCGGCGAGCAGGTTCTCGGAAACCTTGACCGGCTCCGAGGGGCCGGCGCTCGTGTAGCCGGGAATCCCCGCTCCCTCGAGCGGGCCGCCGGTCTCCAGCGCCCGCGTAAAGGCGTCGTACTCGGACACGTTAGTTCGCTCGACCCACCGGTGGGCGACGAGGCGCTGGAGCTCGTCGTGCGGCCACAGTCTCGCGGAGTGCTGTTCGCGGTCGATCGAGACCATCACCTTCTCGCCCGGCGCGAGTGGCTTCGGCTCGGCGACGAGGTCGCGGATCGAAACCACCCCGGGCTCGGAGCTGAAAACGAACTTCTCGGCCGTATCGAGCGCCCAAAGCGGGCGCAGGCCGAGCGCGTCGGCCGAGAAAACGCACTCGTCGTCGTGGCGGGAGATCAGCGCGACCGGTCCTTGCGCGACCGGGCCCATGGTCTGGCGCAGGTACATGTAGAAGCCGCGCAGCTCGGACGGCAGCCCGCGGATCTCGTCGACGATCGGCGGGACGAACAGCTCCATCGCCTCGGCGAGGCTGAGGTGGTCGCGCTTGACGAGTGCCTCGATTGCCCGGTTCAGGTCCTGGGAGTCCGAGCAACCCGGCTCGATCGGGATCCCCAGCATGCGGGCCTCCTGCCGAAGCTGCTCGATCGTGTTGATCTCGCCGTTGTGGCCGAGGACCGAGAACGGCTGTACGCGCCGGAACGACGGCCACGTGTTGGTCGAGTAGCGGTTGTGGCCGAAGCACGCCGCCGTCTCGAATCGCTCGTTGGTCAGGTCTGGGTAGTAGCCGCCGAGCACCTTGGGCGCGCCCATGACCTTGTAGACGCAAGTGGTCGGCGACAGCGAGGGAATGTGCAGGCCGAGCTCCTGCTCGAGCTCGATCATGAGTTCGAACAGGACGCGATCGCGGTTCTCGGGATCCGCCACCAACCCGCAGAACTGCCAGAAGTGCGGCTCCTCCTCGCGGGCAGTCGGCGCGAGCGCGGCGGAGTTCACCGCCCCCACCCGTTCGGCGAGAACGCGGAAGCTGCCCCGCCCGAGGATGTCGTGGGCGCCGTGCATCGTGCGCTCGAGGTCCTCGGTGCGGTCGACGAAGACGTGCCCGACCGCGAACGCCGGGTCGAGCGCAAGCGCGGGGTTGTGACCTCCGGCTCTGACCTCCTCGGCCCAGATCCGGCGGGGCACGTCGACGAGGATCCCGCACCCGTCGCCCTCGCCGTCGACGTTGCCGGCCCTATGCAGCATCTTCTGAAGCGATTCGAGCGCGCTAGCGACGAGCTCGCGGCTCGGGGCGCCGTCCTTGCGCACCGCAGCGAACAACGCGCATGCATCGCGGTCTTCCACGCTCGGCGGCGAAACGCGGGGCCGGTAGGGGCGCTCCGGCGAGTATCGAGTTGTCATCTGACCTCCCGGGATCCGCGCCTTCTTCGAGCGGGCGCGCGACGGGGTCGGGACCGACGGAGCGAGCATTATAGTCGGCGGGCCCCCGGCAAACGACGGGTCTCAGCTATGAGCGAGAACGATTCCCCGACCGCGCTCAAGCGAACGATCGCCCGCTACAACGACGCCTGGAACGGCCACGACCTCGACGCGATCATGGAGATGCACGCGTCCGACATGGTGTTCGAGAACCACACAGCCGGTGAAGCGGCGGAGGGCGAGGCGGTCCGGGAACACATCGGGTCGATCTTCGAGACGTGGCCCGACATCCGCTTCGAGGCCCGGCGCACGTACGCGCGTGACGGTCTCGTGGTCCAGGAGTGGACCGCGACGGCTACTCACGCAAACGCGATGCGCCGCGGCGATCTGGAAGCGGCGCCGACGGGCAAGCGGGTCGAGTGGCGTGGCGTCGACGTGATCCCGTTTGAGGACGGGCTCGTGAAGCGCAAGGACGTGTACTCGGACTCGGTGTCGATCCTGCGCCAGGTCGGGCTGCTGGACTGAGGACCGGGCGGCTCAGAGGTAGCGGGGCTCGGAGAACACCCGCCGAACCATCGGCGCGAACGCCTCGATCGGGAGCGAGTCGTACGCGGGGTCGAAGCAGTTCTGGTCGTAGCGCTGGCAGAACTCGGCGCACTCGTCGAACCACTCGTGGTCGCGATAGCGCTCGCGCGCGTCGGGATCGTCGCCGGTCTGGCGGCCGTAGTGGTGCTGCTGGAACACGCCGTGGTGCTGGACGATCCAGCAGATCCGCGGCTCCACGTACGGTCTCAGGATCGCGGCGACCATCTCGCCGTGCGTGTGCGGGGCGAGCTCGTCTCCGATGTCGTGCAGGAGCGCCGCGACCACGTACTCCTCCGAGCGCCCATCGCGCTGCGCGCGGGTCGCCGACTGCAGCGAGTGCTCGAAGCGGGTGACCTGATAGCCGCCGAAGGAATGCTCCAACGCCCGCACGGCTGCCATCAGCCGATCGGGTAGCCCCTCGATGTACTCGCCCTCGAGCCTCTCGAGCAGCGCATAGTCCTCGGCCGTGCCGTCCGCCATGCGCGTGAATCCGACCGTCTCCACTCGGCGGACCCTACAACTCCGGAACGTCCGCCCCGAGCGGCGAGAAGGGCGCCCGGTGAACCTCAGCCCAGCCGTCGGTGCGCTCGCGAAGCGCCTCGACGACCTTGCCGGTGTTCTGCCAGAACGTCCACACCAGAACGCTCGGACCGGCGCCCGAGATCGTCGCGCCGATCGCACCGATCGCGCGAGCCTGCTCGACGAGCTCGATCGAGCGCGGATAGAGGTGGGCGCGGCGGGGCTGATGCAGCCGGTCGGCGAGCCCGCGCTCGATCAACGTGAGGTCGGAGCGCTGCACCCCGAGCACGAGAAGCGACGCCGCGGCCACGTTGGCGACGGCGTCGGCGAGCGGGATCTCGTGGGGGATCGCGCGGCGTGCCTCCTCGGTCGGAACCTGGTCATTCGGGACCACGATCACGGCCTCGATCCCCTCGGGCGGATCGAAGCGGCTCGCCCGCGGGACGTCGCCGTCGCGCGAGCAGATCACGAACCCCCCGTAGAGCGCCGCGGCGACGTTGTCGGGGTGTCCCTCGAGCTCGCCGGCGTGGGCGAGCAGCGCCTCGCGGTCGAGCGCCAACTCGTAGAGGTGCTCGGCCGCCATCAGCCCGGCGACGATCGCCGCCGCGCTCGAGCCCAGCCCGGACTCGACCGGGATCTCGCTGCGGATCTCGAACCGGAGGCCGTCGGCGGGGTGAAGGCGCTCGAACGCTCGCACGCACAGGTTCGACCGGTCCTCGGGGACGGCGGTCCCACCCGAGTCGACACCGAACTCCCCTTCCTCGGACACCTCGAGCTCGAGGTGCATCGAGAGCGCCGCCGCGAGCACGTCGTATCCGGGACCGAGGTTCGCCGAGGTCGCCGGGACGCGGACCAGCCTGCGGCGCCCGGTCAAGCGCTTGCAGCTATGGCTTCCACTTGACCGAGCACCCTACGGGGTCGGTCTCGCGGCGAGCAACCTCGTCCCCGGCGAGGACTGCGTCCAGCGCTTCACGCAGCCAGGTGGCGTTGTGGGCGGGCTCCTGGTAGTCCTCATCGGGCGCGCCCTGGTAGCGAAGCCGAAGCTCGGAGTCGAGCACATAGACGTGCGGGGTCACCTTGGCCTCCCAAGCGCGCGCGGTCTCCTGGCTGGGGTCGTGGAGGTAGGGAAATGGCCACTCCTCCCGCGAGACCCGCTCGCGCATCGCGTCGTAGGAGTCGCGGGGATAACGATCGGCATCGTTCGAATTGACGGCGAAGAACCTCACCCCGCGCGGCTGGTAGTCGCGCGCCGCCTCCACGAGCCGGTCGTGCCACGCGAGTGCGTAGGGACAGTGATTGCACGTCCACAGGACGACTGTTGCGGGCGCGCCCTGGACGTCCGGGAGCGAGTGAGTCGCGCCCTCGGTGTCGGGAAGATCGAATCCTGGAGCCCGGCTGCCGATCGTGAAGCCGCTCACGACGTGCGCTCACCTTCGAGAGCCGCGGACTCCAGGGCGGCGCGGACTTCGGCGCGGTCGGGAAGCGGGGAGATGCGGCCGTCCCGCAACCGGTACACGCGGCATGTGAGTCCAGCCGGCTCGTCGGTGGGCTGGATGTCGCGACCCTCGATCCTGATCGTCGGGGAACCGACGAACCGTTCGCGTTCGGCATCCTGGACGGCGGCGATCTCGCGAACCTCGACCGATTCGGGATCAAGTCCGAGCACCCTCATCTCCTCGCGCAACTCGGCGAGTGCACGGTTCCAGGAGGGACACTCCCGCCACCACAGAAGCTCGATTCGCGGCGCTTCGCCCATGCACCAAACGTAGCGATGTCGCCTAGCCAGCCTGCACGAACCGCCGGCCCGGGCGGCGGTCGAAGTACGGTTCTGGCTCCGCGATGTAGAGGAGGAGCGAGCGCATGGCGTATGACGCCGTTGTGGTGGGAGCCGGGCTGGCGGGGCTGTCCGCGGCGCGCGATCTGGTCGCCGGGGGAGCCGACGTCGTCGTGCTGGAGGCGCGCGGCCGGCCCGGTGGCCGCGTCGAGCAGACCCGGCTCCCCGACGGCCGCCTCGTGCAGCTCGGCGGCGAGCTGGTCGGCCCGTTCCAGGAGGCCTACCACGGCCTCGTCGATGAGCTCGGCCTGACGCTCGAGACCTCGTTCGTCTCCGCCCGGGGGGAGGAGACCTACGTGCTGGCCGAGGGGCGGTTCGTCGGTGACGGGTATCCGTGGATGAGCAACGAGGACCGCGCGAGCTACACCGCGGTCGAGGAGCAGTTCATCAGCCTCACCAAGACGGTCGATCCCGACGATCCCTGGTCGCACCCGGAGGCGGAGCGACTCGACCGTCTTTCGATCGGGGAGTGGATGCGCGACGTCGGCGCGACGCGAAACGCCGTCCGCGCGCGGGAATTGTTCGCGCTGGCCCTGTCCTCGGAGTCGATCGAGCGAACCTCGCTGCTCTCGGAGCTGCGCAAGCAGGCGGTCGCGGGCGCCACTGGCTTCTACGAGTACGAGTCATGGGAGAGCGAGCGCGTCGCGGAGGGGTCGGCGACGGTCGCGCTGCGCATGGCCGACGAGCTCGGCCCCCGGATCCGCTTCGCGACTCCGGTCGCGCGCATCCGGGTCGGCGCGGATGGCTGCGTCGTCACCGGCGCGAAGGGCGAGCGGTTCGAGGCCGAGGCGGTCATCTCCGCAGTCCCAGTGGGTCCGCTGCGCGCGATCCAGATCGACGGCGTTTCCGACGAGCGCCTCGGATCGCTGCACCGTCAGCGCCACGCGCTCGCCGCGAAGCCGGTGTTCGCCTACGACATCAGCTTCTGGGAGGACAACGGACAGAACGGGGAGCTCTACTCGGAGACCGGCCTGATCGGGGGGGTATGGGCCCAGGTCGCCGGGATCCTCTCGACCCTGGTGCCACCGGAGCGGCTCGCGCCGCTGATCGCCACGCCGGACGAACTCGTCCAGGCGGAGCTGACCCGGGAGATGGTCGGCGCATTCGGGGACGATGCCGGGGACCCGGACGCGTTCTTCATGCGCCGCTGGGGCGTGGATCCGTTCACGCTCGGCTACATCACGTCGTGGCGTCCCGGCGACGTGATGGCGGTCGGGCCGCTGCACGGCAGGCACGAGCCGCCGTTCTACGTCTGCGGCTCGGATCAGTGGGTGTGCGGCTACATGGAGGGCGCTGTGCGCACGGGTCGAGACGCCGCCGCCGCGGCGCTCGCATCCGGCTGAACGCTCCGGCTTGCGGCTCTAGCCGCGCCGCGCGCCGATCGCCTCGACGAGAATCGTCCCCCCCAGGACCTCCGTCTCCGGCAGCAGTACGGTGCGCTTCAACCGCGCCCCTTGGCCGATCCGGCAGCCGTCCCCGATCACCACGGGACCCTCGAGGACCACGTCCGCGTCGATCTCGGCGCCGGCGCCGATCAGCACCGGTGCCTCGATCTCGGCTCCGTCGGGGAGGACGGCGCCCGGTGCGCGCAGGACGCCGTCGCCCGCGGGCTCGGCGCCGTGATCGATCTCGACCTTGCCGGCGAGCGCGTCGAAGTTGCCCTGCCGGAACTCACCCAGCGAACCAACGTCGTTCCAGTACGCGTTGGTTTCGTGGACGTGGAACGGCACGTCGTTCTCCAGCAGCGCGGGGAACACGTCCAGCGCGAAGTCGACCTGTTGCTTGTCTGGGAAGTACTCGAAGATCTCGGGCTCGAGCATGTAGATCATGCAGCTCGCGAGGTTCGAGAGCGCCTCGGCGGGATCGGGCTTTTCCTGGAATCCCTGGATGCGGCCATCGGACCCCGTGACGACGACGCCGTATTCGCTCGTCTGGGCGACCTGCTTCACAGTCAGCGTCGCGATCCCGCGGTTCGACTCGTGCGCCGCGCGCAGCGCGCCGAGGTCCACGTCGGTGAGCGCGTCCGCCGCCATCACCAGGAACGGCGAGGCGCCGAAGAACTCGCGCACATTCCTCACCCCGCCGGCAGTGCCGAGCAGCTCCTCCTCGAAGCTCCACTCGAGCGATACGCCGTATGCCGAGCCGTCGCCGAAGCGCTCGCGGAGCTGCTCGGGCAGGTAGGACAGGTTGGCGATCACCTCCGTGAACCCGTGGCGCTTGAGCAGCTCGAGGATGTGATCCATGATCGGCCGGTTGAGCACCGGCACCATCGGCTTCGGCATCTCGTAGGTGAGCGGCCGCAGGCGCGTGCCGAGCCCGGCGGCCAGGACCATGGCCCGGTTGCTCAGGTTCCCTGGTCCCAGCTCGCGAGGTACTTCTGCTGGATCTCGGTGAGGTCGTCGATCTCGACGCCGCGCGATGCGAGCTTCAACCGCGCGATCTCACGATCGATCTCCTCCGGCACGGTGTACACCCGCTTCTCGAGCGAGGCGTGGTTACGGACCACGTGCTCAGCGCACAGCGCCTGGTTGGCGAAGCTCATGTCCATAACCGCGGCCGGATGACCCTCGGCGGCGGCGAGGTTCACGAGCCGCCCGTCCGCGAGCAGGAAGATCTCGCGCCCGTCCTTGGTCCGGTGGCCCTCGACGAAAGGCCGCACCTCGAACGTCTCCTCGGTGATCGCGTCGAGGTCGTGCTTGTTCACCTCGACGTCGAAGTGGCCCGAGTTGCACACGATCGCGCCCGACTTCATCACCTCGAACATCCGGCCGTTGATCGCGTCGCGGTTCCCGGTCACGGACACGAACACGTCTCCGACGCGAGCGGCGTCGAGGGCGGGCATCACCTCGAACCCGTCCATCAGCGCCTCGAGTGCTCGCAGCGGGTCGACCTCGCACACGATCACGTGCGCGCCGTGGCCCTTTGCCCGCATCGCGACGCCCTTGCCGCACATCCCGTACCCGATGACGACGAGGCGCAGGCCGGCAATCAGGACGTTCGTGGCGCGAATGATCCCGTCGAGCGTTGACTGCCCGGTCCCGTAGCGGTTGTCGAAGAAGTGCTTCGTGACGGCGTCGTTGACCGCGACGATCGGGTAGCCGAGCCTGCCTTCGGCCTCGAGCGCCTTGAGGCGGATCACGCCGGTAGTCGTCTCCTCCGTGCCTCCGAGCACCTCGGAGAGCTGCTCCGGTCGCTCCCCGTGCAGGACCCCGACGACATCGGCGCCGTCGTCCATCGTGATCTGGGGATGGCTGTCGACGGCCGCGTTGATGTGACGGTAGTAGGTGTCGTTGTCCTCGCCGTTGATCGCGTAAACCTGCGCGCCGTAGCGATCGACCAGCGCCGCGGCGACGTCGTCCTGGGTGGACAGCGGGTTCGACGCGCACAGCGTCACCTCGGCGCCGCCGGCGGCCAGCGCCCGCGCGAGGTTCGCGGTCTCGGTCGTGACGTGCAGGCAGCACGCCATCCGGATCCCTTCGAGGGGCCGCTCGCGCTCGAACCGCTCCCGGATCTGGCGGACGACCGGCATGTGCCGGTCGGCCCACTCGACCCGCCGCTGTCCGTCGTCGGCGAGCGCGATGTCGGCGATGTCGTAGCTCTTCTCGGCGGTTGCCAAGTCCTGGGTCCCTTCCTCGTTGACTGAGCGGCGAAGAATAGGCGCTGTTGCCTACTCGTAGCTCAGCGCGCGGATCACGTCGAGCCGCGCGGCCCGACGCGCGGGCACAATCGAGGCGATCAGCCCGAGGAGGAGGCCCGCCACCGCGACCCAGACCATCGTCGTCACGGGCGGCCGGTACTCGACCCCCGGAATACCCGACGAAAGGCCCTCGAGCAGCGTCCAGCCCAGCACGGCGCCGACCGCGATCCCGAGCAGTGCGCCGATCAGCCCGATCACGAGGCTCTCGTTGCCGATCTGCCGGCGCACCTGCCACCGCGTCGACCCGAGCGCGCGCAGCACCCCGATCTCGCGCGTGCGCTCGATCACCGACATCGACAGCGTGTTGACGATCCCGAACAGGCTCGCGAAGATTGCCACCCCGACGATCGCGTAGAAGATCCCGAACTGCTGGTTGACTTGATCCTCGACGTCGGACTTCAGCTCATCGTTCGACAGCACGCTCAGGTTGGGGTAGTCGCGCTCGACGATCCGCTCAACCTTGCGCTCGAGGACAGGACGGGCGTCCTCGCTCGTCGCTTTCAGCGCGAGCTCGGAGTCACCGGTCACGCCGTAGACGTCGCGCAGGGTCTTCAGCGACATACCGACCGTCTGGCCGCCGAACACGACCGTCTCGACGATTCCGGCCACCCGTGTCCGCTCGGAGCCGGACGGCCCATCGAGCTCGATGCGGTCGCCCACCTCGAGGCCCTGCTCGTCGGCGTGGCCATTTCCGATCGTCACCCAGCCTCGCTCCAGACGTGCAAATGCGTCCTCGCGCGATGCGCCTTCTATGTCGGTGGTGTCGACCTGCTCGTACTGGCGCGGCTGAAAGGCGAGCAGCAGCCCGTCGCTCTTCGTCTTTCCCCGCGGCCCCGGAAGCCCCGGGACGAACAGGATTCGCTCGCGCGCCACGACCTCGGCCTCCGGAATCCGCGCGAGCCGGTCGCGGAGCCGGTTCGCGATCGTCTGCTGCGGGCCCTCGCCGGGCGCGAACCCGGTCGGCTGGACGGTGAGGTCGCGCGCGAAGCTGCGGTCGAACTCATCGGAGATCGAGCTCAAAAAGCTCGCGCCGAGGCTGTTGACCGCTACCACGAGCGCGAGTCCGATCATCAGGCCGGTGGCGGTGGCGGCGGTGCGCGATGGGTCCGAGCGCGCGGAGTCCGCCGCGATTCTGCCCTCGACGGGCGCGATCCGCCGCACCGGCCACGACAGAAAGCTCACCAGCGGAACGACGGCAAACGGCGCGATCATCGCGATGCCGAAGAAGATCGCGATCGTGCCCACCATTCCCGCCGCCGCGACCAGCGTGGTCGTCTCTTCGGCGGCGCCGAGCCAGAACGCACCCGCGAGGCCGAGCACGATCAGGACGATCCCGACCACGGCTCTGGGAGCGCGCGGCCGGGAGCGCAGCCCCTCGGTGCCGAGCACGGCCCGGATCGGGGAAGTCCGCCCCGCCCGGCGCGCCGGGGTGAGCGCGCCCACAAGCGCGGTCCCCAGCCCGGTGGCGACCGCGGCCACGGGTGCAAGCCACGTGAACCTGAGATCCCCGACCGGGAAGTCGAGGGCCTCTCGCATCAGCCAAGCGAGGCCGAGCGCGAGCACGACCCCGAGGCCGACGCCGAGGACGGCGCCGATGATCCCGAGCAGCGCCGCCTCGGTGAGCACCGAGCGCGTGATCATTCCGCGGGTAGCGCCCAGCGTGCGCAGCATCCCGATCTCCCGCGTGCGCTGGAAGACGGTCATGTTGAAGGAGTTGAAGATCAAAAAGCCGCCGACGAACAGCGCCATCGCGGCGAAGAAGTAGAGCACCGCGTTGAACCCCTGGAGCTGGGCCTCGACCTCGTTGCTCTTCGCTGACGGGGTGAGGACGCGGACGCCCTTTCCGAGCTGCGCCTTGAGCCGGCCGCGGACCTCGTCGATCGTGTTCTCCCCGCCGTCGACGACCACGTTGACCTCGTCGAGCCTCCGTGGCTTCTCCATCAGCTCGCGTGCCTGGCCCAGGGCGACGGTGGCGAACCCCTCGCCGCCGAAGTCGAGCCCGGTGGCGAATTGAAACAGCCCAACGACGCGAAGACGCGCGAGGCCCGAGGGCGTCGCGAAGCGGACCCGGTCGCCGACCTCGATGTCCTGAGCGTCGGCCCAGCTCTGCTGAAGCATGATCTCGGGTCCGCCGCGGGGCCGCCGGCCGGCGACCGTCTCGGCGTCGGTGAGGTTGTCGGCATCCGGGGCCTCGCCGCCGATGTTGACCTGCGACCCCGGATCGCTCTCAGCGCGCCCGAAGCGGTCGACCACGGTGAAGACCGAGGTGAGCCTCCCCTCGGCGTCCTCGACGTCGCGCGTGCGGCGAACCTCCCGCAGCGTCGAGCCCGGGAGCGCCGTCTGGTCGGTGCCCGAGACGACCACGTCGGTCTTCCCGTACACAGAGTCGAACAGGTCGGTGAAGGTGCGCTGGATCGTCGCAGCGAGCACCAGCACCCCGACGATCATCCCCACGCCGAGCACGATCCCGGTGGCGGTCAGCAGGGCGCGGAGCCGCCGAGCCCGGACCTGGCGGAACGCGAGCGAGCCGAACGAGCGCACCTAGGCGCGGGCCCCGGCTCGCATCTCGACATCGAGCGCAGAGCCAAGCTCAGCCGCGACGTCGAGCAGCGCGTCGACGTCGTCGGCCTCGGTGCGGAAGTTGACGATGCACGCGCGAATCGCGAACCGGTCGCCGAGCACGGCGTTCGAGGGGTACACGCGACCGCTCATCTGAATCTCGGTCATCAGCCGCTCGTTGAGATCGTCTAGATACTCCTCACGCCCCGGTCCGTCGGGGAGATCGGGCGGCACATACCGGAAGCAGCAGATCGAGAGCTCGACCGGCGCCATCGGCTCGAACTCGTCACGCTCCGTGGCGCGCTGGTGCAGGTAGCGGGCGAGCTCGGCGTCGTGCGCGATTCGCCGTGCGTACGCCCGCCGGCCATGTGCCAGCAATGACACCCACACCTTGAGCGCCCAGAACCCGCGCGAGAACTGGGGCCCGAGGTCGAGCCCGTCGACCCCGCTCCCCGTGCGTCCCTTGTCCTCGTGCACGTAGTCAGCGTGCTCGGCGATCGAGAACGACCGCGGCAGGTCCGCGAAATCGCGCACCAGGATGCAGCCTCCGGAATGCGGCGTATACAGCCACTTGTGGGGATCGAACGCGATCGAGTCGGCGCGCTCGATCCCCGCAAACCGGGGACGCAGCTCGTCCGCGAGGATTCCCGGCGCGCCATACGCGCCGTCGACGTGAAACCACAGCCGGTGCTCATCGCAGATCCCGGCTAATTCGTCCAGTGGATCGATCGCGCCGGTGGCCACCGTGCCTGCCGAACCGACCACCGCGACCGGCCGGCGGCCCGCGGCGCGGTCCTCCTCGATCGCGGCCCGCAGCGCGGCCGTTTCGATGCGGTACGCGTCGTCGATCGGAACCGTCCGCACTGCCTCGCGGCCGAGTCCGAGCATGTCCGCAGCGCGCGCGTTGACGCTGTGGACCTCATCCGAGCCGTAGATCACCAGCTGCGGCCCGCCTCGGACGCCCTCGGCCCGAACGTCCCATCCGGCCTTGCGGTCGCGTGCCAGCTTCAATCCCATGAACCCGGCCATGGCGCCCCCGGACACCACGATCCCGCCCGACCCCTCGGGCAGTCCGAACTCGCGCGCGAACCACCGTGTCACGTGGTGCTCGATCTCCGACGCCGCGGGTGAGAGACGCCATCCGCCGAGGTTCGCGTTCAGCCCTGCGGCGAGCAGATCCGCCGCCGCCCCCGGCACCGTGCCCGAGCCGGTGACGTAGGCCATGAACCGCGGATGGCCGGTGTACATCGAGCACTCGAGGATCACCTCGCGCAGGTGCTCGATCAGGTCGTCCGGAGGCATCGGCTCCTCCGGTACCTCGAGCGCGACCGCGTCGCGGACCCTGTCCACTCCTTCGTACCGACTCACAGGGAGGTCGCGGAGCCGCTCCAGGAGCTCCGTCCAGATATCGAGCGCCCCCTCACCGAGCTCGCGGGCCCGGATGGGGTCCCAGTCGAGATCCGGAACGGGCTCGGGCTTCATCGACCTCTCAATGTAGTCGCCTGGATCGGCGCGGCTCTCTCGCCTCACCCCACTGCCGAGGCCGAAGTGGTGCTCATCGCGAGCGCCAGGTTTCCCGCCCGAGCGGCACCCCCCAGTCGGTACCGACAACGGCGGCGGTCTGTCGCGAGACCGCGATCGGGTCACCCCGCTCGGACTGGACCGTCGCGTCGGCGAACAGCCGGTTGCCCGAACGCCCGGCCGGCCATGCGATCACCGCGTAGCGCTGGCCGGCGCGGATAGGGCCTTGAAGCGTGGCGGCGATCCCGTTGGTGACCACCCGCTCCGGGGAGTCGGGTGGCGCCGCGAGCATCAGCGACCAGAGCTGCGGACAATCCACCGCCGCCCAGGCCAGCTCCGACGGCAGCGCTCCGCCGTCGTCCGCGAGCGCCGCGTCCGGGACGAACGCGGCAGCGACGATCTCCGTACCCGGAAGCCGGCCGGGGAAGATTCGCAACCCATCGCCGCTCGCGCGGTCGGGGCCGCAGCAGAAGCAGGACGGAAACGGATGCGCGGAGTGGCCTGGATATGTCTGCGATGCCGCCTCCGCCTCGTCGAACGTCACCGCGCGCGGGGGCTCCATCATCAGCTCGGCGCGCCTCGCCTCGGCGACCACGGCCTCCCCGTCACGCAGGACGACGCGGTCCGGGCCACTCTGCTCGATCTCGACCGGGCGGCCGATCGGCGGCGGCTTTCGCAGCACGACCTCGGCCCCGTCGCCGAGCGATCTTGCCATCAGCCCGCCGACGTAGCCGCCGTGCGCGACGCCGGGGAAACCGCTGTAACGCTCGTCGATGATCAGCCGCTCGCTCACTTCAGAACCCACTTCAGAACGAGACTGTGCCCTCGCCCTTCCACCCGGCGAGGGCCGGCCAGCTCGGCGATCTCGGCATCGCTCGGGTTTCCGTCTTCTCGGACCATCCTTCCCTCCTGACCCTTAATCATGCCGGTTGCTTCCCGCTGGCCGCTCGACTGGCTTGTCAGGAATTGGTCACCCTAGCGTCGCGAAGCGCTCGCTGACGCGCTTCGTCGATCCGCCCGTGATCTCGCCGGCGACCTTCCCGTCGCGCAAGAAGACCACGCGGCCGGCCTTCGAAGCGGCGTCAGGGTCGTGGGTGACGAGCACGATCGTGTGGCCGTCCTTGCGGTTGAGCTCCCGCAGCAGCGCGAGGACCTCAGCGCTGGAGGTGGTGTCGAGGTTCCCGGTCGGCTCGTCGGCGAGCACGAGCTCCGGGCTCATCAGGAGCGCGCGTGCGATCGACACGCGCTGCTGCTCCCCTCCGGAGAGCTCTGCGGGGAGGTGATTCGCGCGCTCGCCAAGGCCGACCCGCTCAAGCAACGCGTGGGCGCGGTCGCGAGTCGCGGCGTCGCGCCTCCCCGAGATCAGCCCCGGCAGCAGCACGTTCTCCTCGGCGCTCAGCGCAGGCAGCAGGTTGAAGAACTGGAACACGAAGCCGATCTTCTCGCGGCGCACCAGCGTGAGCTCGGCGTCGCCGAGGCTGTCGAAGCGGCGCCGGGCAATCGACACGGTGCCCGTCGTTGGCGTATCGAGCGCCCCCATCAGGTGAAGCAAGGTGCTCTTGCCGGACCCGGACGGCCCCATGATCGCGACCATCTCGCCGCGGCCAACCTCGAGGTCGACACCGGCGAGCGCGTGCACCGCGGTCTCGCCCTCGCCGTAGACCTTCGTGAGCCCGCAGGCCCTGATCGCCGCCGGACGCTTGCGCTGGGCGCGCTTTTGTTCAGCGGCACCGCGGCTCGGCGACCCGGACGGGCTCACGGCTCGCCGAGCTCGTCCTTGAGCTGGTCGATCACCTCGACGGGGGTGGGGTCGACGCCTCGACGCGCGGCTAGCTCGAGCGAAACCAGGTCGCCGAGCATCACCGCCCCCAGCAGCCGCTCCGTGGGGCTCTCGCCCTCGGTCTCCGTGCGGACCACGGACGCGGCGCGATCCTCGATCAGCTTCGCCGTCAGCTCGATGCGTTGTCGCGAGCGCGGATGCTGACCGCAGTCCTCCAGGAACACGGCGCTGAACTCCGCTTCGCCCACACCTTCCCACCCGACGATCTCGTTGTGATCGAGCTCGGGCAGCTCGTGGGAGAACGCGGGCAGCTTCGCGTTCTCGTTGATCTCGGTCTTCCACCGGTACGTGACCGGGCTGGTGAGCCCGCTGCCGTAGATCACCGGGATGGTGCCCGCCACCGCTTTGGCGATGCTGCCCGCGCGCTCGGCGAGGTCCTCCTTGCGCGCGTCGAGATGCGCGGCTGCAGTGTCGATCTCGGGTCGGATCGGCACCCCGGCGCCGCACAGCGCCGCGAGCTCGACCGCGACGGTGAACATGTAGCCGACCGCGGCCCTCGGCTGTAGGCCCGCGGGCAGACCGATGACCGGAACCGCGTCGCGCCGTGCCGAGGCCGATAGCCGTCCACCGGTCGAGGCGACAACCCGGCGGGCGCCGAGCGCGTTGGCGGCCTCGTAGCACGCCAACGTCTCCTCCGTGTCACCCGAGTAACTCGAGCACAGGACGGTGCGGTCGGGAGGCGTCCACGGGGGAAGCCCGTAGCCCCGGACCGTCGTCAGCGCGAGGCTGAGCCGGTCGCCGAGCGCCGCCGCGGCGAGGTCGCCGCCGATCGCCGATCCGCCGACGCCGCATACCACGAGGCCCGAACTGCCCCACTCCTCGAGGCCGGCCGAGTCGACGCGCCACAGCGCGTCGCGCAGGTGATCCGGGAGCGCGAGCACGGCGCCGAGCTGGTCATTGGAGTCGACCGACCGGATGTCGCTCGACTCGCTCACTCGACGGTCGCCGCCGGCTGGACGCGAGCACCTTCGGGCACCTCGGCGCCCGGCGCGATCCGCGCACCCTCTCCGACCACAGCGTCCTCCCGCACCCTGGCCGCGTCGCCGACCTCGACACCCGCCGCGACGATCGCCCCCTCGACCCGCGCCTGCGAGCCGATCCGGCAACCCCGGTGAAGAACCGATCCCTCGACGGCGGCGCGATCGCCGATCTCGCAGCCCCGACCGAGGACCGCTCGCGGGCCGACTCGCGCTCGGTTCGCAAGGCTCGCCCGCGGCTCGACGAACGCGGGTGGTGCGACCTCCGCGTCAACCGCGAGCCGCGCGTCGTCCTCGATCACCACGCCGCCGTCTCCGATGCGCTCTCCGACCTCGGTCTCGACCCGGCGCTCGAGGATGTCCCAGCTGGCCTCCAGGTATCGCTCGGGGGTGCCGATATCCATCCAGTAGCCGGGCAGGCGGAGCCCGTACAGGCCCTCGCCAACGAGCTCGGGAAAGATTTCACGCTCGATCGAAACCTCGCGGTTCTCCGGAACGAGGTCGAGCACCGAGCGCTGGAGCATGTACGCCCCAGCGCTGATCTCGTCGGTGTCGACCTCGTCCGGGTCCGGCTTCTCGACGAACTCGACGATCTCGCCGTCGTCCGTGCGCCGCACGAGCCCGTACGCGGACGGATCCTCGACCGGGTACAGAGCGAGCGTCGCGAGGGTGTCCCGCGCCTCGTGCAGCTCGATCAGCGCGGTGAGGTCCAGATCGGTGAGAACGTCGCCGTTCAGCGCCAGAAAGCGCTCGTCGAGGAACCGCTCGGCGAACTTGATCGCGCCGGCCGTGCCGCGCGCCTCGGGTTCCTCGACGTAGCGGAGCCGTGGGCCGCCGTCACCCCCCTCTCCGAGGACATCGCGAACGCCCGCGGCGAGGAACCCGCACGCCATCACGATGTCGTCCACCCCGTGCCGGGACAGCCAGTCGATCATGTAGCGGATGAACGGACGGTCGACGAGCGGGATTACCGGTTTCGGCACGGTCAGCGTCAGCGGCCGGAGGCGGGTTCCCTCGCCGCCGACGAGGATGAGGGCCTGCATTAGTGGTGCCTCTTGTGACGTTCGCCTGGAAATGACGAGGCCCAGGCGGCGCCAGGCAAGGACGCAGGTAGCCCGAATAGCACCGCTATTTGGGCGACTGAGGACGCAGCATGGCGGCGATCTGGGCCCGTCATTTGCGGCGAAACGTCGCGTGAGGCACCACTAGCCCCCGACCCGCGCGCCCCAGCCAACCCCGGTGGCACGGCCGATCCCCTCGTAGGTGAAGCCCGCGCCCCGAAGTGCGGTCGGGTCGAGGAAGTTGCGGCCGTCGATCAGCAGCGGGGTCGCCATCCGATCGCGGTGTGACGCCCAGTCCGCGTCCGCGAACTCGGGCCACTCGGTGACCAGGATCGCCGCGTCGGCGCCGTCGAGCGCCTCCTCGAGCGACTCGCGGAACTCGACCTTGGGCAGCAGCTCTCGCGCCGGCCTCTCGGCCACCGGGTCATAGCCGCGCACGGTCGCTCCCTCGCCGTCGAGCCGCGAGGCCAGAACGAGGCTTGAGGCCTCTCGCATGTCGTCGGTGTCGGGCTTGAACGCGAGGCCGAGCAGTGCAACGGTCTTTCCGGCGAGCGAGCCGAGGTGCTTCTCGAGCTTCTTCAACACGCGTCGCTTCTGAAGCTCGTTGACCTCGATCACGGCGGTCAGAAGCTGGAAGTGGTAGCCGGTGTTGCCGGCGAGCTGCTTCAGCGACTGAACATCTTTCGGGAAGCATGAGCCCCCGAATCCCAGGCCGGCCTTCAGGAACGACGACCCGATCCGCCGGTCCAGCCCCATCCCCCGGGCCACCTCGCTCACGTCCGCGCCCACCTCCTCGGACACGTTGGCGATCTCGTTGATGAACGAGATCTTCGTCGCCAGGAAGGCGTTCGACGCGAGCTTGATCATCTCGGCGCTGGCGACATCCGTTCGCACCATCTCGCCGCCGAGTGGCGCGTAGACCTCCGCTACGGCGTCGGCGGCCCACTCGTCGCCCGGATCCGCGCCGATCACGACGCGCTCGGGGTGCAGGAAGTCGTCGACCGCGGAACCCTCCTTGAGGAACTCCGGGCACGACACGTACGCGATATCTGCGAGCTCGCGTCGAACGGCGTTGCCGGTCCCGGCCGGAACCGTGCTCTTCATCACCAGCGCGCGCTCGCCGTCGCTGAGCTTCTCGACGACCGCTTGAACCCGCGACAGGTCCGCGTCCCCAGAGTAGGTCGGCGGCGTGTCCACGCAAACGAACAAAAGGCGCGCGACCTCGAGAGCGTCCGCGATCTCGGTGGTGAAGGTGAGGCGCTCGGCGTTGCGCGCCAGCAGCGCGTCGACTCCCCGCTCGTGCATCGGCACCTCGCCGCGGCGAAGCCCCTCGACCTTGGCCTCATCGATGTCGACCGCGACGACCGGGTGCCCGATCTCCGCGAAGCACGTCGCCGTGACGAGCCCCACCCAGCCGGCCCCGACCACTCCGATCGGCTCGCTCTGCCCGCTCACGACGCGGGTGCCCGGGCGGTCACTTCTTCGACTTCTTCGACTTCTTCGGAGGGGCGACCTCGGCCATCGAGTCGGCGATCGCGAGCATCTCGTCTTCCTCGAGCGCCTGGGTAAGGGTGTTGTTGAGCCAGTATGCGGCCTTGGTCGTGGTCCAGGCTACAAGGCGCAGGCGATCGCCGTCGTAAAACAGGTAGTACTCCCGGCCGCCGACCTCGCGCGTCTCGGTCGGGTTGTCGAGGATCGGGGGATCGGTCCAGGTCGTCCCCATCAGTCCGTAGTACTCAAACGGCACGGCGCTCCCCGGAACCGAGAACACGAGCTTGTATGCGGTGTGGACGTTCTTGTCCTCGTCGGCGATCTTGTACTCGCGAGACTCGTCGATGATCTGCGAGCCGGGCACCAGCTTCGTGGGATAGAAGACCGGGAACCCGACCGCAGGCGCGAACTGCTGGCCGAACGCCTCGCCCGTGCCGGCCGAGTCGATCAGGGGCGGGCCCCCGTCGCCCCCGTCCGGCTTCGGCTTCTTTTTGTCCTTCTTACCGCCGCCGCCTCCCTTGTCGCCCCCGCCGGCGTCCTCGAGCGAGCCGGGCGTGTCCTCCAGTCCAAGGAACTGCTCCACCGCCTTGGTGATCTGCTCGTTCGATGCCGTCACGTACGTGGGCCCGAGCTGACCCTCGAAGTGGACCTGCTTGACCGGCGCGTCCGCGGCGGCCAGGAATGTCTTCAGGACGCTGATCATCGTCCCCACGTCGTTGATATCGGAGGTCGTGTACTTCTTGAAGATGTCGATCAGCTCCTCGCGATCGTTGAACAGTCGCGAGGGTCCAATCTTCTGGCGCGCCTCGCGCAGGAAGTCCTGCTGGCGGGCGGCACGAACTATGTCGTTGTCGGTGTGCCGGTAGCGGACGTACTGGAGCGCGCGATCGCCGCACAGCAGCTGGTAGCCCGCCTGGATGTCGATCTCGGCGTACAGCTGGTCGGGGGCGAGCCCCTCGTTCGCGTTGAAGTACCGGCGGTCGACATCGACGTAGACGCAGTCGATCGCGTTGATCGCCTGCTCGAACCCCTTGAAGTCGACGTTGACGACGTGATGGATCTGAATCCCGGTCAGCTGCTTCACCACCTCGAGGGTCTTCTTCGGTCCTCCGACCGTGTACGCGTCGTTGAGCTTGCCGACGCCGTACCCGGGGATGTTCACCTTCAGGTCGCGCGGCAGCGACAGCAGTGCGATCGCGTCTCCCTCCGGATCGAGGCGCAGCAGCATCGTGGTATCTGACCTCCCCTCCTCCTCGAGCTCGGGGCGCTTGTCCGAGCCGAGGATGAGGATGTTCTGCGGGTCCCCCCCGGGGACGTCCTCGAGCTGATCCTGAACCCCCTGGATGCCCCCGAGCCCTTTGGCGATGTCGCTCGCGTACAGCAGCAGGCTGACCGAAGTGGCCGTCGCCATCGCGATCACGATCACCAGCGACGCGGTGAGGAAGCGCGCCCACAGCCCGACCTTCGGCGCCTTGTCGTCCTGCGGCTCCTCTTCGCTCGGCGGCCCGACCGCGGCGGCGACCGCGGCGCTCTCCTCGGGCTCTTCCTCAGCCTCCTCCTCGTCGGGCGCCTCCTCGGCGGCTGCACTCGCCTCGGCGGCCTCGCGTTCCGACCGCTCGCGCTCCTCCTCGGCGTCGCCGAGCGCGAGCACGTCCGCCTCGACCGTCTCCTGGGACAGGACCTCCAAAGCTTCGCGATCTCCGGTCTCCGATGGTGCCTCGTGGTCAGGCTGAGCTTCCGGCTCTTCGTCGTTTAGCTCTTCCTCGACGTCGGCGCCGAATTCGTCGCCGAACTCGGCCTCGAACTCCTCGGTCAGACCGTCGCCGCCCTCGTCCGCGCGGGGCGGCTCGCGCGGATCGTCCGGATACGGGCTCAATTCGCGCCGGCCTCCCGGCTCACTTGATCGGGGAGCCCGAGGATGAAGTCGGTCAGCGCGCGCCGGTAGTCGGCGAGCGACGGGATCGACACCCACTCCTCGGGACCGTGGTGCCCGCTACCCACCGGCCCGAACTCGACCGCGGCGATCCCGGCGCGCAGGAAAGAGACCGCGTCCGACGCTCCGTCGCGTCCAACGCTCAGCGGCTCCCCGCCGAGGTGCGGGGCCGCGGCCTCGACAAGCGCGCGCACGAATACCGAGTCGCGGTCCACCCTCGCGGGCGGGCGCGAGAAGGTCGAGATCACCTCGGCCCCCGGCAAGTCACGAACCTCCTCGAGGATCGCGGCTGGGTCCTGCGTAGGCAGGTAGCGGATGTCCACATCGATCACGCAAGTGTCGGGCACCTTGTTGAGCGCGTCCCCACCGAGTATTCGTCCGAGATTGATCGACGGGCGGTCGAAAAGCTCGGAGCTCTGCTGCGCAAAAGGTAGCGACTCGATGCGCCGAAACACCTCGAGAGCCTTGACGATTGCGTTGTCGCCCAGCCACGGGGTGGCTCCGTGCGCCGCCCGCCCGCTGACCTCGAGCCGCATTGCGAGCACGCCCTTTGCCTCCACGCCTATGTGCATGTTCGTCGGCTCGCCCGTGATCACGAAGTCACCCACGAAGCCGTCCCGTACGAGCTGGTCGCTGCCCCGCTCCGCCGCCTCCTCCGATTCCTCGTCGGGTACTACCCCCAGCCGGATCCGCACCTTCGTCGTGTCGCGCAGGTCATGCAGCGCGAGCAGCATCGCGGCCAGCGCTCCCTTCATGTCGTAGGCGCCGCGACCGATCAGGCGCTCGCCATCGGCGTGCGGCTCGAACTGACCGGGACGTCCCGGGACCACGTCGAGATGGCCATGAAACAGCACCGTCGTCGCGCCCGGCGGGCCGACCTCCGCAACCGTGATCGGCAGGCCCCGGACATCGAGCTGGCGCGCCTCGATGTCGCGCGCCTCGAGCCAGCCCTTCACGAAACCGGCGGCGAGCCTCACGCCCTCGGCGCCGGAGGAGTCGTACGCGATCAGCTTCTCGGTAAGGGCGCGTTCCTCCATGAACGCGCGGCTACTCGCCCTGGGCGACCTCGAGGAACGCCTCGGCACGCGCCTTGTTGCGCTCGGCCTGCTCGTAGGTCGCGCTACCTTCGTCGGCGTCGCGGAGGCGCTGCTCGGCGTCGTCGAGCCGCTGCTTGAGCTCGGCCGCATCGAGCTGCTCGGGCGGGATCGCCTCTCCGATGAGCACCACCGCCTTGTTCGCGAACACCTCCAGCCAGCCCTCGGCCCCGGCCCAGCGCAGTGTCTCGTTCTCCGACAGGTGGAGCCGCAGCGGGGCCGGCACGAGCCGGCCCACCACCGGGGCGTGGTTGGCGAGGACCCCGATCTCGCCGATCACCGTGCGGGTCGAGAGCTGGACGACCTCGCCGTCGAACACCGGTCCCTCGGGCGTGAGGACCTCCACCTGGAGCTTGTGGTCGTCATCGGCCACCGGCGGCTAGGTCTCCGACCCCTCGGACTCCTCCGCCTCCTTTCGGGCTTCGGCGTCGTCCTGCTCGCGCTCGGCCGCCTCCTCGGGGCTCTCTGTCTCCCCGCGGGCGTCCTCGACGACCTGCTCGATCGTCCCCTTCATGTAGAAGCCACGCTCCGGGATGTCGTCGTGCTCGCCGTCGACGATCTCCTTGAAGCCCCTAACCGTGTCCTCGACGGCGACGTACTCGCCCTCGCGGCCGGTGAACTGCGAGGCGACGAAGAACGGCTGCGAGAGGAAGCGCTGGATCTTCCGCGCCCGGTTGACAGTCAGCTTGTCCTCGTCGGCGAGCTCGTCGATCCCGAGGATCGCGATGATGTCCTGGAGCTCTTTGTAGCGCTGGAGGACCTCTTGGACGCGGGTGGCGGTCTCGTAGTGCTCCTGGCCAATGATCTCGGGCTTGAGGATCGTCGAGGTCGAGTCGAGCGGGTCGACCGCCGGATAGATCCCCTGCTCGGAGATCGAGCGCGACAGGACGGTGGTCGCGTTGAGGTGCGCGAACACCGACGCCGGCGCCGGATCTGTGAGGTCGTCGGCGGGGACGAAGATCGCCTGCACCGAGGTAACGGATCCCCTCGCCGTGGACGTGATCCGTTCCTGGAGCTCGCCCATCTCGGTCTCGAGCGTCGGCTGGTATCCGACCGCCGACGGCATGCGCCCGAGCAGGGCGGAGACCTCGGAGCCTGCCTGCACGAAGCGGAAGATGTTGTCGATGAACAGCAGCACGTCCTGGCCGCCGGCCTCGCGGTAGTACTCGGCCATCGTCAGGCCCGAGAGTCCGACGCGCAGCCGCGCTCCGGGCGGCTCGTTCATCTGGCCGAAGACCATCATCGTCTTGTCGATGACCCCGGACTCCTGCATCTCGGTATAGAGCTCGTTCCCCTCGCGAGTCCGCTCTCCGACGCCGCAGAAGGCGGACAGCCCGCCGTGCTCGGTGGCGATGTTGTGGATCAGCTCGAGGATGATCACCGTCTTGCCGACGCCGGCACCGCCGAAGAGGCCCACCTTGCCGCCCTTCGCGTAGGGCTCGAGCAGGTCGAGGACCTTGACGCCTGTCTCGAGCATCTCCTGAGTCGGGGTCAGCTCCTCGGGCTCCGGCGCGGGACGATGGATCGGCCAACGCTCCTCGGTCTGCACCGGGTCCCCTTCGTCGATCGGCTCGCCGAGCAGGTTGAAGATCCGACCGAGCGTCTTGTCCCCGACCGGGACCGTGATCGGGCTGCCCGTGTCGACGACCTTGTCGCCGCGCCGCAGCCCGTCGGTAGAGTCCATCGCCACGGCCCGCACTCGATCGTCGCCGAGGTGCTGCTGGACCTCGCACACCAGCGACATCTCGGTCCTCGACTCCTCGGGGGGAACGTCGATCCGGAGCGCGTGGAAGATCTCGGGAAGCCCGTCTGGGAATCCGATGTCCACGACCACGCCTCGAACCTCTTCGACGCGCCCGACGTTTCCGTTCTGGTCAGCCATTTATCTCCTTCTATCCCAGCGCCTCGGCACCCGCGACCACCTCGAGGATCTCCTGGGTGATCTCAGCCTGGCGGGCCCTGTTCATCTCCAACGTAAGGTCGTCGATCATCGCCTCCGCGTTCTCCGCCGCGCTTCGCATCGCCGTCATTCGCGCGCCGTGCTCCGACGCAGTCGACTCGAGCAGGGCGCGGAATACCGACAGGTCTACGTACTCGGAGAACAGGCCGGGCAGCAGCTCCTCGGGATCGGGCTCGTAGTCCCACAGCGCCCGGGTCTCGTCCTCGGCCGGCCCCTCCTCCTGCTCGGCGCGCACGTCGTCGGGCACTCCCTCGCCGAAGACCGCCGCCTGCTGGACCGGCAGCAGCGTCTGGCGCCGCACGTACTGGGTGAGCGGCGACACGTAGCGGTTGTAGATCGTCTCGACACGATCGAGCTCCCCGTCGATATACGCCGCGGTGAGATCGGATGAGATCTCGCGCGCGTTGGCGAAGCCGGGGCGGTCGGTGAACCCGATGTAGGAGTTCTCCACCGGATCGCCGCGGAACCGGAGCGTCGAGGTTCCGCGGCGACCGACGACGTAGAACGTCGATTCGATCCCGTCGGAGCGAAGCTCGCGTCGCAGCTGGCCGCCGGCGCGCACGATGTTCGTGTTGAACGCCCCGGCGAGACCCCGATCCCCCGTGACGAGCAGGATCCCGACGGACCGCACCGTCTCGCGCTCCTCGAGCACCGGGACCCGAGGCACCCCCTCGGCGGCCTCGGCGACGCGCCGCGCCATCTTGCGGATCGCCTGCGCGTACGGTCGTAGGTTGTCGATCCGCTGCTCGGCACGCCTCAAGCGCGCCGCCGCGACCATCTCCATCGCCCGCGTGATCTTGTGGATGTTCTTGACGCTCGAGATGCGGTTCTTGACGTCCTTCTGGGTCGGCATTAGATGGGTAACTCCATGGGCACGTGCGCCATGGGGGCCCCGCCCCCTCGGCGCACCTTCGGTGCACCTCCCCCGCGCGCATGGCCGAGCAGATCAAGGACGCAGGGAGCGAAGCGTGCTATCAGCACGCGAGCGACCGAGGACGCAGAGCTGCGAGACGCCACGCGCGCGATCCGGGTGTGCGTGGTCGTGGGGTTGCCCATCTCAGGCGGGGACCTCCTCCTCTTCCCGCTCGGGCTCTTCCTCCTCGGCCTCCGGCTCCTCACCCGCGGCGCGCGCAGGCGCGGCGTGCTCTTCCTCGGAGCGGATGCGGTCGGACTCGCCGGCCTCCAGCGGGTTGCCCTCCGCGTCGAAGTCGGGCCCGAAGTCGTCGACCATGTCCGCGATCGCGTCACCAAGCGCGGCTTCGTCGTCGTCGGACAGCTCGCCGGTGTCGTTGATCCGCGCCAGCAGGTCCTCGTGCTCTGCCCGCATGCGCGTGATCAGGTCCTCGAGGAAGCCCGGTACCCGCTCGACCTTGATCCGATCGAGGTACCCACCGGTCCCTGCGTATATCGAGATCACCTGGTCGGCCACGGTGAGCGGACTGCGCTCGCGCTGGTTGAGCCCGGCGACGAGCCGCTCGCCGCGGGCGAGCGTCCGCTGCGTCTCGGGGTCGAGCTCGGAGCCGAACTGCGCGAACGCCTCGAGCTCCCGGTACTGCGAGAGGTCGAGCCGAAGCTTCCCCGCGACGCGCTTCATCGCCTTCGTCTGGGCGTTCCCCCCGACCCTCGAGACCGAGATCCCGACGTTGATTGCCGGCCGCACCCCCGAGTGGAAGAGGTCCGACTCGAGGAATATCTGGCCGTCGGTGATCGAGATCACGTTCGTGGGGATGTAGGCGGAGACGTCCCCGGCCTGGGTCTCGATGATCGGCAGCGCGGTGAGCGAGCCGGAGCCGAGCTCCTCGCTGAGCTTCACCGCGCGCTCGAGCAGGCGCGAGTGGAGATAGAACACGTCTCCGGGATACGCCTCGCGGCCGGGGGGCCGCCGGAGCAGCAGCGACATCTGGCGATACGCGAATGCGTGCTTGGTGAGGTCGTCGTAGATGCAGAGAGCGTGCTTGCCGTTGTAGAGAAAGTGCTCTCCCATCGCACAGCCCGCGTACGGCGCCATGTACTTGATCGGAGCCGCCTCGTCGGCGGGGGCCGCGACGATGATGGTGTTGTCCATCGCCCCCTCCTGCTCCAGGGTCTCCTGGAATTGCACGACGGTCGACATCCGCTGGCCGATCGCCACGTAGATGCAGATCAGGTCGGAGTCCTTGTTGTTGATGATCGTGTCGATCGCGATCGCGGTCTTCCCGGTCTGGCGATCGCCGATGATCAGCTCGCGCTGGCCCCGCCCGATCGGGATCATCGAGTCGATCGCCTTCAATCCGGTCTGCATCGGCTCGTTCACCTGCTGGCGCTGCACGACGCCGGGAGCCTTGAATTCCGCCGGACGGGTGTCCGTCGTTTTCACCTCTCCCTTGTCGTCGAGCGGTCGCCCGAGCGGGTCGACGAGGCGGCCGAGCAGTGCGTCCCCAACCGGGATCTCGAGCAGCCTGCCCGTGCGCTTCACCGTGTCGCCCTCGACGATCTCGTCCCACTCGCCGAACAGCACCGCGCCGACGTTGTCGGCCTCCAGGTTCAGCGCCAGCCCGACTACGTCGTGGGGCAGCTCGAGCATCTCCAGGGACATGGAGTTCTCGAGCCCGTGGATGCGTGCGATCCCGTCGCCAACGGAAAGCACCGTCCCGACCTCCGACAGGTCGGCCGACTCCGCTTCCAGCCCCTCGATCCGCTCGCGCAGGATCTTGGTTATCTCGTCCGGCTTGATCTCCATGTGGTGGGATTCCTCCTAGCCTGGGATTGGCGGCACCGCCTAAACGGCCTGGGCGACTTCCTTTCTGAGTTTCTCGAGCCTGCTGCGGATGCTCCCGTCGAGCACCATGTTGCCGACCTGGAGCACGAGCCCGCCGACCAGCTGATCGTCGATGCGGCTTTGCAGCTGCACCTTGCGGTCCGTCTGCCTCTCGATCTCCTCTCCAACCCGCCGCACGATCTCCGGGTCCAGCTCGACAGCGCTCGTCAGCGTCACCTCGAGCAGCCTGTTCTCCTCCGCCCACATCTCGTCGAACAGCCGCCTGATGTGGAAGATCACCGGCATCCGGTGCTTCTCGACCAGCAGCTCGAGGAAGTTGGTCAGCTCGGGCTCGGCGTCGATGACGGCGCGCTCGATCCCGCCGCGCTTCTCGGCCGTGGAGAAGTAGGGACTGAAGAAGAACACGGCGAGCTCGCGATCCAGCTCGAGAGCGTCCGCGAGCTGCCCGAGCTGGTCGCGGATCGTGTCGAGCTTGCCCTTCTCCTTCGCGACCTCGAACAGAGCCTCGGCGTAAACGCGAGCGATCTCCTCCATTACGCCCCCGCCGGCCTCTCGCCGTCGCCCTCGGGCACCAGCGCGGAGAAGTCGGTCTCGGCCAACGCCTCCTGGATCAGACGCTGATGGTCGCTGGGGTCGAGGGACTTACGCGTCACCTTCTCGGTCGCCATGACCGTGAGGTCGGCGACCTCGTTACGGATCCGCTCAAGCGAGCGCCGCGTTTCGATCTCGATGTCCTTGCGCGCGGCGGCGACGAGCTCCTCGCGCCTCGCGTGTCCCTCCTCGGCGGCCTGGGACTTGACCGTGTCGCCCGCCTTTCGCGCACGGGCGATGATGTCGTCGGCCTGCTCGCGCGCCTCGGTGAGCCGCTTTCGATACTCGTCGAGCAATTCATCGGCCTCCTTCCGCTGCCGCTCGGCGGCCTCGATGCTCTCGCGGATTGCATTGGCCCGCTTGTCGAGCGCCTCCTGGATGCGCGGGAAGGCGACCTTGCTGAGGATCCACATCGTGAACCCGAACACGGCCAGTGTCCAGATCATCAGCCCGAGGCTCGGCGAGACGAGGAAGCTGCCCCCCTCGTCACCCCCTCCGCCGCCGCCCTCCTGGGCCAGGACGAAGAGCCCGGCTATGTCGGCGAGCTGCTCCAAGGCCTAGAGGAAGAAGGCGATCAGCCCGAAGATGAACGTGTAGAAGGCGACCGCCTCGGTGAGCGCGAAGCCGAGCCAGCGAATGCTCTGCAGCTCGTCGCGCATCTCGGGCTGGCGGGCGACCGACTCGATCTCCTTCCCGAAGATGATGCCGATGCCGATCCCGGCTCCGATCGAGCCGAGGCCCGCCCCGACGCCGAGCGCGATCGCCTTGCCGGCGTCGGTGACGCCGGTGTCGGTGACCTGGGCGAGCGGAAGCAATGGATCCATTTGAGCTCCTTTTCTAGTGAGTCTCGGCGGTCGCGCCGCCGATGTAAATCGCGGTGAGGATGGAGAAGATAAATGCCTGAAGCGTGGCCACCAGTCCGAGCTCGAAGACGAAGAAGGCGAAGGCCACCGGGAACGTGAGCTGCCCGATCGCCGCCAGCCCGAGCAAGACCGCGAGGCCGCCGCCCATGAACAGCAGCAGCAGGTGGCCGGCGAGGATGTTGGCGAAGAGTCGAACGGAGAGCGAGATCAGGCGCACGAAGTGTGAGATCACCTCGATCGCGAATATCGCCGCCTTGCCGATCGGGTTCATGTTCTCGAGCCCCGGCGGCAGCCAGCCGGCCAGGTACTTGAAGAAGCCCTTCGTACGGATGCCCTCGAGGTGGTAGGAGAACCACACCACCAACGTCAGCGCGAGCGGAATCGAGATGTTGGCCGTTGCGGCGTAGATCGCGAAGGCCGGGAAGTCGACCCCGAAGATGTCGATCGTCTCGTGCGTATTCGTGGGCAGGGGCAGGTAGCCGATTACGTTCGAGAACCAGATGAAGAAGAAGAGCGTGGCGATGAACGGGAACCACTTGACGGCCAGCCTTCCTTCGAGGTTCGTACCGACGATGTAGTTCTTCGTAAGGTCGAAAGCGACCTCGATCGCTGTCTGCACCCGGTTCGGCTTCATCGCCATCCGCCGCGAGATCCACACCAGCGCCCAGATCGTCAGCGCGCTCGCCAGCACCAGATAGAACACCGCCCGGTTGATGCTCAGGTCGATCGGCCCGAGCTCGATCGGGATCCAGGACTCGAGCCTGAACTCCTCCTGGGGCTGGAACTCCTCGTTGCGACCGTCGTCACCGAAGATCAACAGGAACGCGATGAACGTGGCGAAGTAGATGCCGAGCCCCAGCAGGACCTTCGCTCTCGTGCTGAGCTCGGCGACCCAGCTCATCACGTCGCCCTCTCGTCGGACGTCAACAGGCGGCCGATCGCGATCCCGGCGAGGTGGACCGTCACCAGCGCACCCGCGAGGACCGCGGCAGCGAGGCCCGCCTCGCGCTCCGACAGCCCGACCAGCAGGATCGCGAGCGCGACCAGCCAAACCCTGCCGAGGGTGGCCACCGCGAGCGTGCCGAGCGCCGAGTTGCGGTTCCCGCGGGCGAGCGAGCGCTTGACGTGGCGATCGGCGGCGATCTGCATCGCCGAGGCCGCGATCCAGGCGGCGGCGCAGACCGCGTATCCGACCATCGGCAGGTCGGCGAGCAGGAACACGGGCAACGCCGCGGCGAGCACCGCCAGGTCGGCAAATCGGAGGGCGCTCGCGAACCGGCTTCCGGGCCCTGATCCGTCTATGCGCGGATCAGATCCGTCTATAGCGAGAGTAGACAAGGAAGAAACCCACTACCAGCCCGGCGAACAGCCCCGCGAGCCCGAGCGGAACGGCTAGCCCGAACAGCGACCCGAGGCCGAATCCGCCTGCCGCACACGTGAGCATCGAACCAATCAGGGTGAACCCAGCGGTCGCCGCGTCGACCCTTGTCGGGGGACGCCGATTCATGAGGATGTCGAGCGGGACGGCCTGGCAATTGCGGTCGCTTCGGGCAAAAAGGGGACAGAGAGCCGCCGTCGCGGTGGCGTCCCAGGCAGGGAACGCGGCGCGTCGGCGGACTGGCGACTATATCCGAAGCGCCGAAATCCTAGTCCCACCTGCTTGCGTATCGTGCGGGCCGGCTTCACCCACTCGCCAGCCATGACACGTCGCACTGACTCCTCGGAGCGCTCCGCGGGCGTCGATCGCCCACGGAAGGCATTGCCGCGAGATCCCCCGGTGGTCCTACTCGGCGTCTCGCGCAGCGGCACCACCCTGCTCAAGGAGATGCTCGATCAGCACCCGGGTCTGGCGATCCCGCCCGAGTCGTACTTCATCCCCCAGCTCTGGGATCGACACGGCGAGTGGCCGGACTCTCAGAGGTTCGTGAGCGACATCGGCCGGCTTGCACGGGTCCGGGAGTGGGGGGTGACGCCTGCGGATGTGCGTGAACGGATATCGGATCAGCCTGTCTTTGCCGATGCGATCCAGGCCATTTACCGAGCGTACGCGGATAGGCGTGGGAAGCCTCGCTTCGGCGACAAGACCCCGGCCTATATGCAGCGGCTGGATGTCCTCGAGCGAGCGTTCCCCGGCGCCCAGTACATCCACCTCGTCCGCGACGGGCGGGACGCGGGCCTCTCATTCATCGAGATGCGGCGCCGACCGCGTTTCAACTGGTCCCGTCCGCGTGGTTTGGCCGCCTTTGCCGCCCAGTGGCGGCGCGAGGTCGAAGGCGCGCGACGCTTCGGCCGCGAGCGGGCCGCGGGTCGCTACCACGAGTTGCGTTATGAGGATCTCCTTGCCGATCCGGAGTTGACGCTGCGCCAGGTGTGCGGGTTCCTCGGGCTCGAGTTCGATCCCGAGATGCTGCGCTACCACCGAAGTCAGGGCGCCAGGGCACTGCCCGATCACACCCGGCTCATGCAGCCACCGACCTCCGGACGGCGCTGGCAGAAGCAGATGGCGCCGGACGATGCCGAGTGCTTCGAGGCGATTGCGGGGGAACTCATGGCCGAGTTAGGGTACGAGCGAGCTCATCCGGAGCCGTCAAGGACCGTGCGCGGCCGGGCGCTGCTCCAGCGGGCATCGCTCGAGGCGCGGATCACGCTCTGGCATATCGCGCTTGCGCTCGTCCGCCGCAGCCCGATCTGGCGCCTACGTCAGCTCTACATCCAGCGCACCTTCCGTGAGGGCTCCACCCCGTAACGGCTCTACCGACTCTCTATCCTCGTCCCGCTCGCTCACCCGGGCGGCCAATCGATCCTCATGCGCGTCTGGTTCGATCTCACGAACACCGCTCATGTCTTGGTGCTGCGGCCATTGGTGGAGCTGCTCGAGCGGAACGGCCACGAGGTGACGCTCACCGCTCGTCCGCTCTCGCACACGGTCGAGCTGCTGGCGGACTGGGGCCATCCCCACGTGGTGCTGGGACGCTACGGCGGCGGTCGCCGGGCCGGCAAGGCGCTGGCGGCTGCCGATCGCGTCGCGAGACTGACCCGTTTCGGGCGACGCCGCGGGTTCGATTGCGCGATCGCTCACGGCTCAACCGATCTGCCCGCTGCGTCCCGCATGCTCGGGATCCCGAACACGACGATGCTCGACTACGAGTGGGCGACGCTCCAGCATCACGTCAGCTGCCGGCTGGCCACGCGCGTCCTGGCCCCCGATGCGATCCCGCCCGATCGCCTGGCGCGCTACGGGGCCCGTCCACCCAAGCTCGTCCCCTACCCGGGGCTCAAGGAGGAGTACTACCTGGCCGAGTTCGAGCCCGATCCGCGCGTGCTCGACGACCTCGGTATCGACCCGGACCAGGTGCTCTGCGTCGTGCGGACCGCCCCCTCGTACGCGATGTACCTGCGTGGCTCGCCCGACGCGTCGCTGCCGAGGGTGCTGAGGCGGCTCAACGAGGCCGACGTGCAGACCGTCGTGCTCGCGAGAACCCCGGAGCAGGCCCATTCGGTCGCGGCCCTCGGCCTCGATCGCCTGATAGTCGCGCCGCGCGCGGTCGACGGGCGCAGCCTGGTGGCGTTCGCGGACGTGCTCGTCTCTGGCGGCGGCACCATGAACCGGGAGGCCGCCGTGCTGGGAACCCCCGCGTGGTCGATCTTCGAGGGAAGGTTGGGCGCGGTGGACGAGATGCTGATCCGGGAAGGCAGGCTTCACCTGCTGCGCGATCCCGCGGAGATCAGGCTCGAGAAGAAGGCTTCCGGCTCACTTGACGCCCGTCGGAGGCGCGATCCGGCGGAGCTTCTGGCCCTGGCGCTTCCGTGGTCGCCGGGAGCCGCGCCGTGAGCGCGTGCTCGAGCGTGTCCTCCTCCTCTTCCGCGGCCGCCGCGCCCGGCTCGATCGCCTCGAACTCCTCGGTGATCCGCCTCGCGTCTTCCTCGCCGAGCCGCCCCTCGACGAATCGCCTCAGTCCGAGCACCTGGAAGTGGCGCGCCTTGAGGATCTCGAGCGAGTAGACCATCCACACCGACGCCCCCGCGACGACCATGCCGGCCGCGAGCACGATCAGCGTGTTCGAAAGGTCCCACTCCCCGCCGGGGCGCGGCGGCACGAACCTGGCCAGCAGCGCGAACACCGCCAGCAGCGCCGCCCACGCGTGGAGGTATGCCGCGGTGCGCCTCTGCGAGAAGCCGATCCTCATGAAACGGTGATAGAAGTGGTTGTGGTCCGCGCCCCACGGCGCCCGGCGGTACTTGAGGCGCTTCAGGACCACGAACGAGGTGTCGAGGATCGGCACCGCGATCACGAGCAGGGGCGCCATCAGGGCGATAGTGGCGGCCGTCTTGAGAACGCCCTGGACGGCGACCGCGGCGAGCAGGAAGCCCAGCGCGAGCGCGCCGGAATCGCCCATGAAGATCCGCGCCGGATGGTAGTTGTGGCGCAGGAATGCGAGCGTCGCGCCACATACGATCAACGCGAGCGCTGCCGAGTTGACGCGGTCGAACGAGGCGGCGAGGACCGCGAACGACGCAGCCGCAATTCCCACCAGCCCCGCCGCGAGGGCATCCATCCCGTCGATCAGGTTGATCAGGTTTGCCAGCACCACGATCCAGAGCACGGTCAGCGGGTACTCGGCGAAGCCGATGTCGTGGTCGCCGATCAGCGGCAAGGTGATGCGATCGATCGTCACGTCGTAGCCGACGACCGGAATCAGGGCTATCGCCGCCACCCCGATCAGCTTCGCCGCCGGGCTGATGCCACGGATGTCGTCGAGCAACCCGAGGGCGGCAACGCACAGCGTGCCGATCAGGATCCCCGCGTACGGGCCGCCCGGCTGGATCAGCAGCGCGGCGGGGATCAGAATGCCCGCCACGATCGCGACTCCCCCGATCCGCGGCACGGGGACGCTGTGCACCCGGGGGCGATCGGTCGGCACGTCGAGCGCGCCGATCCGGGGCGCGAGCCATGCCATCGCAGGCGTGAGCACCAGCACGATCGCCACCGCGATCACGAAACCCCACACCGCAGCCCCGTTGCCGAGCAGGGCGTCTAGCGACTCGGTGAGGGACATCCCGCGAGTGCTGTATAGCAGAGCTGGGAGCGCCAATTCCCCTGCTAGCATCGCGCGCCGAATGAGCGACGTCGTCAGCTCGGCCCCCAGGACGTTCGACCACCAGATCGCCACTCGCGAGGCGACGCTTGGGATCGTGGGGCTGGGCTACGCCGGCCTTCCTCTGGCGATGACCTTTGCCGAGACCGGCTTCGACGTCGTGGGAGTCGACCTGAACCAGGACCGGGTCGACGCGATCCGCCAAGGCCGGTCCTATCTGGTCGACGTGCCCGGCGAGCGCTACGAACGTCTCGACGGGCACCTCCAGGCCACCAGCGACTACGCAGCCGTGTCCGAGCTGGACGCCGTGACGATCTGCGTGCCGACTCCGCTCTCGAAGACACGCACGCCGGACATCTCCCACGTGGTCTCCGCCGCGGAGTCGATCGCCGAGAACCTCGCGCCGGGTCAGCTCGTCGTCCTTCAATCCACGACGTACCCGGGCACGACCGAAGAGATCGTCCTGCCGATCCTGGAGCGCAGCGGGCTTACGGCCGGGCGCGACTTCTTCCTCGGCTACGCGCCCGAGCGCGTGGACCCGGGCAACGAGCGGTATACCATCCGCAACACGCCCAAGCTCGTCGCGGGAGTGACCGACGAGTGCCGCAGGCGCACCGAACTCCTTTACCGCCAGATCGTCGACGAGGTGATCCCGGTCTCGAGCACGATGGTCGCCGAGACTGCGAAGCTGCACGAGAACACGTTTCGCGCCGTCAATATCGCGCTCGCCAACGAGCTCGCCCTGATGTGCAGCCGGCTTGGGATCTCCTCGTGGGAAGTGATCGAGGCGGCGTCCACGAAGCCGTTTGGCTTTCTCCCCCACTACCCGGGGCCCGGGCTCGGCGGGGACTGCATTCCGGTCGTGCCGCACTTCCTCGCATGGCGGCTGCGCGAGTACGGGTACTCGCCGCAGCTGATCGAGGCCGCGCACGAGGTCAACGCGCAGATGCCCGTGTTCGTGGTCCACAAGGTGGTGGACGCGCTCAACGAGACCGGCCGGCCCGTCAATGGCTCGCGGGTGCTGCTCCTCGGCATGGCCTACAAGCCCGACATCCACGACACCAGGGAGTCCCCCAGCCTCGAGGTCATGCGGCAACTGATCGAGCGTCACGCCGAGGTGCGCTACTGCGACCCCTGGGTGGGGGAGGTCGAGCTCGACGGCATACGCCACGTGGCCGTCGAGTGGTCACCCGAGCGAGTGCGCGAGGCCGACTGCGTCGTGTTGCTCACCCCGCACCGCAGCTTCCTCTCAGAATCGCTGTGGGACGAGGCCTCGCTGATCGTCGACACGCGCGACGTGGTACCCGAGGCACCGAACGTTCACCGACTCTAGTGCCCTGTCTTCCAATGCAGCCGCCAGAACGGGGCGTCCATTGGTGGACGGGGCACTAGCTTGGCCCGGCTGCTGATCCTCGGGGCCGGCTATCTCGGAGCCGCGCTCGCGGAGCGCGCCCTGGCGGCCGGGGAGGAGGTGATCCTCGCCGACAACTGGCACGCGACCGAGCCCGCGCAGCTCACCGCCCTTGAGTCCGGCGGCGCCGTGGTCGCGGACGCAGACATACGCCGCCCGGAGGAGCTCGATCGTCTCCTCGGGCGCGGGTTCGCGCGCGTTTACCTGCTCGCCGCACAGGCCAGCCGGCCGCTCGCGGAGCGCGAGCCCGACTACACCGAGGAGACCAACGTGACCGGCGCGCGTCGCGTGGCCGAGGCGGCGGCTCGCGCGGGCGTCCCGGCGCTGGTGTACGCGAGCTCGCTGCACGTCTATGGCTCGCCCCGGGGGGACGTAGACGTCGATCACCCCTACGGAGTCCAGCGCGACCTCGTCCACCTGTCGAAGATCTACGCCGAGCTCTGCCTGCGGATGCACGCCGAGCGAGCCGGGTTTCAGCTCGCCATCCTGCGGCTGGGGATCGTGTATGGGCCGAGCCCGGTCGAGCATGAGCGGCCCGAGTCCCGGACCGTGGTCGACAAGTTCCGGCGCCTTGCGGCCGAAGGCGCGCCGCTGCCGCTCGACGACGGCGGCCAGGCGACAATCGGTGTGGTCCACGTCGGCGACGTGGCCCGGATCATGCTCGAGGCGCCCACGCGAAGCGGGACCTCGATCGACAACGTGGTCGCCGAGACGCTCACCGTCGCCGACGTCGCGGCGCTCGCCCGGGGCGATCAGCCGTGGGGGGAACGGGCGTGCAGGTTCCGCTCGCGATTCCGGTACGAGCATCGCCTCGCGGACTACCTCCGGGTCGCGAGCCCGCGCGGGCCCGGCCGATGAGGCTCCTGGTCACGGGAGCGACCGGCTTCCTCGGCTGGCGCTCCACCGTCCTGTTGAGGGAGCGCGGCCACGACGTCGTCCCCGTAGCTCGGCCGAGTGGGTCGAGCCGCGCGCTTGGGCAGGAGCTCGGCGCGGAGAGGGTGGACGCGGGCGACCCCGGCATTCGGGCGCTGGTCTCCGGGTCGCAGGCGGTGCTTCATTTCGCGGGCGTCCCGAACCCCGCCGGCGCCCGCGCCGACCCCGCACGAGCGGTGCGCGAGAACGTGGGAACCACCCTCAATCTGCTCGAGGCCTGCGCCGAGCACGGGGTGGGACTGATCTACCCCTCCACAGTCCGGGCCGCCGTGGACAGTCCTCCGGATCCCTATGCGCTCTCGAAGCGGCTTGGCGAGGTGCTGTGTCGCCTCCATCCCGCTCCGGCCACGGTTGTGCGACTGACCTCGGTATACGGTCCGGGCCAGATCGCCTGGGAGGGCGCCACCGGGGCTATCGCCATGTTCGCCGCTCGCGCCTTGGAAGGCGCATCGATCGTGATCCCCGGCAATCCCGAGCGTGCCAGGGACTTCCTCTACGTGGACGACGTGGTTGCGGCCCTGGACCGGATTGTCTCGGAGGGGGACTGGAACGAGGTCGTCGCGATGGCGAGCGGCGTCACGACGCCGCTGCGCCGTGCCGCTGAGCTGGTTCGCGAAGCGGCTGGATCGTCGTCGCCGATCGAGACGCCGGGAGGAGACCTCCCGCCCGGCGAGAACACGAGCTATGTGGGCGTTACCGATGCCCCGCGGCTACACTTTCCCACCCGCTCTCTGGAGGAGGGCGTCCGACCGTATGTCGACTGGCTCCGCGGCCATCCCGCTGCTCAAGGCCGCTCCTGAGGCCGACCAGCTAGCCGACCGGCTCGATGGTGGCCCATGGAGCGGGCTCGAGGTCTGCCTGCTCCCCGGCCACGTCGGCGACGACGAGGCTCTGGCCCGCGCGATCAAGATCACGCGCGAGAGGCTGGAGGGGCTCGGGCTGGGCGTGACCGCGGAGGCACCGGTGAGTTGGCCGAGCGGCGCCCACGTGCGGGTGGACCACCTCGATGCGGAGGCCCGCGACGGCATCGAGCGCAGCGCCGCCTTCGCGGCCGCGATCGGCTCCCCGGTGCTGACGATCCACCTGTTCACGCCGGTGGATCCAGGCCGGTACCGGGCCGGATTCGTCCCCGCGGATCACGACGTCGAGCGCTTCCTTCGCTTCTACGCCGAGACCTGCCTCGCCCACGGAGTCAAGCCGCTGATCGAGAATGTCCCCCCGGTGCTGCGAATGCGGGTCGGGGGGATCTTCCTGTCGCCGATCGGTGGACACTGGCGCGACCTGAAGCGGTGGCGCGAGCGTGTTCCCGAGCTTGGCTTCACGATCGACGTCTCGCACGCAGCGCTGTTCGGCTCGTTCGCCGCCGCGTACCCGACCCCGTTCGGGCTGGACTCCACCCACGACCTGGAGCTTGAGCGGTTCGTCGAGGAGCTTGGTCCCGAGGCCGAGGTCGCCCACATCTCCGACGCTCACGGTCTTCTCGGCGAGGGGCTCCCGTACGGTGCGGGCGAGCTCGACCTCGATCCGATCGTACGCCGTCTCGGCGAGCTGGTGCCGTTCATCGTCGCCGAGATCAACGAGGTCCACAGCTCAACGTCCCGGGAGATGAAGGCGGGATACGCGAGGATCGAGCGCGCGCTCGGTGGGCACGGTGGCCGGCTTGCGCCGACGCCCCGCCGCCAGACGACCGAGCAGTTCGACTGGCAGGCGGCGCTGGAGCGTCGCGATCCGATCCCCTCGCTGCTCGAGCTCCAGGAGACGCTCGGCGGGCGGGGCGTGCTCGTGACCGGGGGGGCCGGCTCGATCGGCAGGGCGCTGGCCACCTTCCTGACCGGGTTCCGTCCCGAGCGGATCACGCTGCTCGACACGCACGAGGCTTCGCTCAGCGCCGATCAGCGCAGCCGCGACCCCGACTCGCTGGAGCGCATCTCGCACGTGCTGTGCGACGTGCGCGAGGGTCAACGCCTCGAGGCCGAGTTCGCCCGAGCCCGGCCCGACGTCGTGTTCCACCTCGCCGCGTACAAGCACGTGGATCGGGCGGAGCTGTTCCCAGAGGAGTTCGTCGATACGAACCTGCACGGAACGTGGAACGTGCTCAGGGCGGCGGAGTCGGCCGGCGTGGAGACAGTCGTCGTGGCGTCGACCGACAAGGCGGCGCTGGCGGCGAGCTTCTACGCTCGGACGAAGCGGTTCATGGAGGAGCTGACCGCCTTCGTTGCCCGGCGCGAGGGGGCTGAGCGGGCCGCCGTGCGCCTTGTCAACGTGCTCGGCAGCGCGGGGAGCGCGTCCGAGCTCTTCCTGGAGCAGGCGAGAGCCGGGATCCCCCTCACCGTAACCGAGGTCGGCATGGTGCGTTACTGGATCACGATGGCGCACGCGGTCGCGCTGCTCGCCCACGGGGCACTCGTGGCCCGCGGCGGCGCCGTGCTTGCCGCCCCCGCCGACCCGGCCATGCTGACGGTCGGCGAGCTCGCCGCGCGAATCTGGACGCAGGCGGGCGGCGACGGCGACGCCGAGCTGGACCTCGTCGGCATCCGGCGCGGCGAGACCATGAGCGAGGTGCTGACGAGGCCCGGCGAGGAGCTGAGCGGAGAGCCCCATCAGGGGATCTCGGTGATCGAGGGCGAGATCCCCACGGCCGGCGCCGCGTGGGTGGTGGAGCGCCTGCCCGAGCAGGCCAGCCGGGAGAGCGCGCGCGCGGTCTGGCTCGAGGCGATGAGCCGGCCCGGCCTACTGGCGCCCACCGGTACCCGCCGGTGACGCGCGTCCTCTACGTCCACAGCCGCAAGACCACATTCACCGACATCGACCGGGCGGCGCTCGCGGAGCGCTTCGAGATCATCGACCAATACCAGCCAGGGCGGCGTCCCCGGCCGTTCGAGCTGATTGGCAAGCTGCGCCGCGCGGACGTCGTGTTCGGCTGGCACGCGTCCTCGCACACCCTCCTCGCGCTGATCCTGGCGCGCCTGATGCGCAGGCCGTCGGTGCTGGTCATCGGAGGTGTCGACACGGCGCGGCTGCCGGAGATCGGCTACGGAATGCAACGCGGAGGCCCACGCCGGTGGATTGCGCGCTGGACGATCGCCAATGCGACACGCCTGATCACCAATTCGAGGTCTTCACTCGCGGAGATCGAAGCCAACCTCGGCCTTGGCCCCGACCGCGTGACGCTCGTCTACCACGGGATCCCGGACCGGTTTGGTGATCGCGGCGACATGGACGCTGAGCGAATGGCACTCAGCGTCGGTGTCGTTGACCGGCGCAACCTGAAACGCAAGGGGCAACGGCCGTTCACGCAGGCCGCAGCGCGCCTGCCGGACGTGCAGTTCGTGCTGGTTGGAAAGTGGCTGGACGATGCGATCGAGGAGCTTCGCGCCGTGGCGAGCGCTAACGTCAGCTTCACGGGCTACCTCGACGATCAAACGCTCGACCGCTACTTCCGGCGGGCGGGCGTTTACGTGCAGCCCTCGCGGCACGAGGGCTTCGGGCTCGCGGTCGCGGAGGCGATGCTCGCCCGCTGCGTCCCGGTCGTCACCGACGCGGGCGCCCTGCTCGAGGTCGTAGGCGATGCGGGTGTCGTGATCCCGGCACCTGAGCCGGCACAGGTCGCAGACGGTGTCCGCCGCGCGCTCGAGCTCGGGCCCGAGGCCGGTGAGCGGGCCCGCCGCAGGGTGCTCGAGGAGTTTCCCTACGACATGCGCCGCGACGGAATCTGCCGCGAGATCGAGGCGGCTCTGAACCGCAGCGAGAAGTAGGACGCGCCGTCGCTCACACGGGGGCCGCGGTGAGCTGCCTGTAGAGCGGATAGCGCTCCATCAGCGCCCGGCTTCGCTCGAGCAACTCCTCGCGCTCGGACTCGAAGCGGCCCGAGAGCGCGGCGCAGATCACCTGGGCGACCTCGCGCAGGTCGTCCTCGACGAGCCCCCGGGTCGTCAGCGCGGGCGTCCCGATCCGCAGCCCGGAGGGGTTCATCGGCGGCCGCTCGTCGAACGGGATCGCGTTGCGGTTCACCGTGATGCCGACGTCCTCGAGCCGCTTCTCGGCCGTCTTCCCGTCGAGGCCGGTCGGAGTGAGGTCGACGAGCACGAGGTGAACGTCGGTGCCTCCGGTGAGCACGCCCACCCCGTCATTTTGCAGCTCGTCCCCGAGCGCCTTGGCGTTCGCGACCGTCTGGCGCTGGCGGGCGCGGAATTCGTCAGTGTCAGCGATCCCGAGCGCCACCGCCTTGGCGGCGATCACGTGCATCAGCGGCCCCCCCTGCTGTCCCGGGAACACCGAGCGATCGATCTCCTTCGCGAGCTCCTCGCGGCACAGGATCATCCCGCTGCGCGGTCCGCACAGCGTCTTGTGGATCGTGGTCGTGACGACGTCGGCGTGCTCAGTCGGGTTCGGGTGCTCGCCGGCGGCCACCAGCCCCGCGAAGTGGGCCATGTCGACGAGCAGCTTTGCGTCCACCGCGTCGGCGATCTCGCGGAACGCCGCGAAGTCGAGCTGGCGCGGATACGCGGACCAGCCGGCGACTATCACCTTCGGTCGGTGCTCGTGCGCGAGGCGCTCGACCTCATCCATGTCGACGAGGCGGTCCTCGCGGCGGACGTGGTACGCGACAACCTCGTACAGCTTCCCCGACACGTTCAGCTTCATCCCGTGCGTCAGATGCCCGCCGTGGTCGAGCGCCATGCCCATGATCGTGTCGCCGGGGTCGAGCAGTGCCATGTAAGCGGCGTTGTTCGCCTGCGCGCCGGCGTGGGGCTGCACGTTGACGTGGTCGGCGCCGAACAGAGACGTCGCGCGATCGATGGCGAGCTGCTCGGCGACGTCGACCTCCTCGCACCCCCCGTAGTACCGCCGACCCGGGTAGCCCTCCGCGTACTTGTTGGTCAGCACGGAACCCGTCGCCTCGAGCACGGCCTGAGGGACGAAGTTCTCGGAGGCGATCATCTCCAGCGTGTTCTGCTGACGGTGAAGCTCGCGCCGGAGTACCTCGGCGATCGCGGGATCAACCTCGGCGAGGGGGGCGGAGCGGATATCTCCGGGACTGTTGCTCATCGCGCCGACGATACCAGCGAGACCTGTGTCACCCGACGATCTTCAGGCGGCGCTCGAGCTCCGCGCGCGGCAGCGCTCCCTCTCGGAGCACCTCCCATCCCTCCCCCACCTCGATCCCGCTCACGTCGACGACGGTTGACGCCTCGCCGCCCAGCTGGCCGCCGTCGATCGCGAGGTCGACCGCGGCGAGGATCTCCCGGTCGATGTCCTCGAACCGGTGCGGGGCCTGATCGCCGCTGCGATTCGCGCTCGTCTGAAGCAGCGCCGCGGCCGCGCCGGCGAGCGGGCCCTCCACCATCCTCACCCCGAGGCGCTCGGGATCGTCGCGACACGCGAGCGGATAGCGGCGCTCGGGATTGTGGACCACCACCGTCACCGGGCCGGGGAGCAGCGCGCCGAGCACGTCCCGCGTCCGCGAGCCGAGCGTCGCGACCAGCTCGCGCATCGCGAGCGGAGAGAAGAACATCACGGCCGAGGGCTTTCGCTCGTCGCGACCCTTGAGCGCGTGGATGCGATCGATCGCAGCCGCGTTGCGAGGGTCACAAGCGAGCCCGTACAGCGTGTCGGCTGGAAACACCGCGATCCCGCCGGCGGCGATGCACCGATCGAGCGCCGAGCGCGCCGCCTCGCCGCCCTGCTCGGCGATCCTGAGCGGCTCCCTCACCTTCGTCCCACCGCCGCGCGCTCGATCCCTGCCAGGTCGCGGTGGGTCTCGATCGTGGCGAATCCCGCCTCACGCATCATCGACGTGACCGCCGGCGCCTGACCGGCCCCGACCTCGAGCGCGAGCGCGCCGGATCCGATCGCTGGGATCAGCGCCTCGATCGCCTCCAGTCCGGTCGGCCCCGCGACCACGGCGTCGCGCGGCTCGTACTCCCTGATCTCGGGCTCGAGGCGCTCCCATTCGTCCTCGCTCACGTACGGCAGGTTCGCCACGGTGAGCTCGTAGCGCTCGCCTCCGGGGTGCGATCCGGCCACGAAGCGAACCCGCTCGGTGAGCCCGAGCCGCGCCGCATTGCCCCGCGCGACGTCGAGCGCCGGCTCCGAGACATCGGTGGCGACGACGCTCGTCCTTGGGAGCTCGTCGGCGACAGCGAGGGCGACGGCCCCCGAGCCCGTTCCGACTTCGAGCGCCGTGCGCGGCCGCAACTCGGGAATCATGCCGGCAAGATCGCACGCATAGTCCGTCGTCCCGCCTGTCGCCTCATGCCGGTCCCAACCGGTAATGTGGTCGAGGCGATTGTCGATCAGCGCGACGTCGGGGCAAGCGTCGAGATACCCAAGGGCCGCGGCGCGGTTCTGTCCGTCCAATTGCTCCAGGGCGGTATCGATCGCGATCGCCCGATAGGCGGATCGGGAGAAGCAGGAAAGCGCAAGCAGCACCTGCTCGCCGCCCGACAGCGTCGACGGCTTGCGATCGCTGAAGCGCGCCCAGTCGATCGGCGCGAAGGCGCCTTCGCGTCGGCGCGCGTAGATCGCGATCTCGTCCTCGACCGTGCTCGACAGGCCCGACAGCGCGGCCTCGGCATAGGGCCCGAGAAAGAACGTTTCGGCGCGCTTCAGGCGGGCATGCAGCGTTGCGCTGCGCCCGGAGAAATTGCGCCCGGCGATGAATTCGCGCCCCATTCAGGCGACCTTCGCGGCGATGAGCGACGCGATGGCGGCTGCGATCCACAGTGCGTCGCTCGGCGTGAGGGGTGGCGCCGGCGCGTGCAGCGCCTCGTCGAGCCGCGCCAAGGTGTTCTCGGCCGGCCATTTGTCGCGCAGACGGCCGATGGCGATGGTGATGACCGAGAGCCATACGGTCTGAACCAGGATCCAGCCGTTGGCGGCGTTCTTGAGCGAGAGCCGCGGCGCGATCACGCCCGCCGTGACCAGCGCGGTGCGCGAGCGGTCGACCGCGTGCAGGATGGTGTCGATCCACGACAGCGTCAGGACGAGGAGCTTCTTCAACGTGAGCGGCGCCCGCAGGGCACGGATGAATTGCAGCGGCGTCATATGCTCGAAGCGCAGCACGATCAGCTGAATCACCAGGGCAACGAGGAAGAGCCGCGTGCAAACGACGGCGACATAGCCGAGCGCGGCCGCACGCGAGCCGGGCAGGCCGGCGGCGATCTCGGCCCGCGAGCGGCCGACTACCCCCATCCACACGAGGGCCATGAAAAGGGCGAGCGGGGCAACGATCGCGGCGGGCCAGGCCAGGGCCTTGATCACCCGAAGCCTGATGGCGATGACGCCGAAGGCGAAAGCGAGTGCCGGCACGACCGCGAGACGGGCAAGGCTGTCCGCCATCATCGCCGTGACGATGACGATGAGGCCGAACAGGATCGCGCCATTCGGCGTCATTGCGTTTCCGCGTTCGCGGCGGGCGCTTGCAGCATCGCGATAAAGTCGCTCGGCGTGGCGCGATAGAGCAGGGCGGCGAACAGCACCTGGAGGCTCTTGTCGATCGGCTCGATCGTCAGGCCGGAGGAGAGCGAGGCAGTGAGCAGCTGCTGGCCCGCCTGGAGGAACACCGCGACGACGAGCGCGGAGCCGCTTCCGGTCACGCCGCCGAACAGATAGGCGACGACCGGCGCCGACACGACGGCGGCAATAAGCCCGGTGATGATTCCGTACATCAGCACGCGCGTGGCGAAGGCGGCCGGCTGGGTCGGCCGCGCCCGGAAAGTGGCGGCGCCATGGGTGGTGAGGAAGGCGGACGTCAGCGCGATCGCGACGTCGGTCCCGGCAAACCAGGGAATGAACGGATTGATCAACAGCGCGCTGATGATCAGGCTCAAGAGTGAGGCGAGCCAGGCGCAGAGGAACGCGGTCCTGCGGTCGAACGAGATGAGCAGGGCGCAGAGAATGGTGCCGATCGAGTCGAGATAGATCGGCAGCTTGATCAGATAGACGATGGTGCCGATGGAAAAGTTGAGCGCCGCGCACAAGGCGATCACGATCAGTCGCGGCGTGGTCAGCATGCCGGCTCCCCTCTCGTGCCCTGAACCCGAAGGTTGCACACCCAGAGCCCGATTGCGAACTTCGCGTTCAAAAGGGGCTAGAATCATAGAGCTGCTGGTGTCCCTCCATTGCGAAGTTCGCATGAAAGTATGCCGCAAGCATTTTGCGAAATTCGGTATCGGGGCACGAGGACAATGTACCATATCCCACCTGGGGGAGCGTCGTAGCCCTCGATCGCCCGGCCGATGCTGGGCGATGACGTTCAAGCGAAGCCATGGATCCCCTCGTCTTCGCCGCCGTGCTGTTTGCCGCCGCCTGCCATGCGGGCTGGAATGCCGTTGTCAAGAAGGGACTCGATCCATTGGCGACCACGGTGCTGATGTCGATCGGCGCCACGCTCATCGCGATTCCGCTCGTGTGGTTCACCGGCCTGCCGGCCCCCGCCGCGTGGCCCTGGCTGGTCGCCTCGGTGCTCATCCACCTGTTCTATTTCGCCGCCCTGATCGAGAGCTATCGCGGCGGCGACATGGGTGAGGTGTATCCCATTGCGCGCGGAGCGGCGCCGCTGCTCACCGCCTCTGGAAGTTTGCTTCTGATCAGCGAGAGCATTGGCGTTCAGGCCTGGATCGGCATCGTGCTGCTGGCGGGCGGCGTCGTTCTCATGTCGCTGCGCGGCGGCCGCGACCTTGCGCGGCTCGACCGGCGCGCGGTCGGCTTCGCCCTGTTCACCGCCGTGACCATCTGCGCCTATTCGCTGGTCGACGGCATCGGCGCACGGCTCGCCGGCAGCGCCCCTGCCTATTCGGTGGCCCTGTTCGTCGGCATCGGGCCGGTCATGCTGGCCTATGCGCTGGCGCAGCGCGGCGCCGGCGTCATCACCATGATGCGGCCCTATTGGGGCACCGGGCTCGCCGGCGGTGCGCTGCAGTTCGGCTCCTACGGCATCGCCATCTGGGCGATGACGGTCGCGCCGATCGCCATCGTGGCGGCGCTGCGCGAGACCAGCGTGCTGTTCGGCGCGCTGATCGCCGTCGTCGTGCTGCGCGAGCCGCTCAAGCCGGTGCGCGTCGTCGCCGCGCTGGCGATCGTCACCGGGCTGGTGCTGATCCGGCTGAGCTAAGCTGGCAGCACCGCCGTCGCTTCAATCTCGACCAAGGCTTCGGGCTCGACAAGGCGGTTGACCTCGAGCAACGCCATGGTGGGGAAATGCTTGCCCATCACGGCGCGGTAGGCGTCGCCCAGTTCCTTGCGGGTGGAGAGATAGGCATCCATGTCGCGCACATACCAGGTGAGGCGGACGATGTGCTCCGGCATTCCGCCGCCTTCGGCCACGACCGTGACGATGTTGGCGAGCGCTTGGCGCGCCTGCGCCACCAGACCTTCGGGAAACTCGCGCTCGGCGTTCCAGCCGACCATGCCGCCGACGAAGATCATGTCACCGCGCGCCTTGATGCCGTTGGCATAGCCTTGCGGGGGCGGCCAGCCGGCGGGCTGCAACACGGTGTGGCGCGCTGCGCTACGGCCAAGCTTGCGGCTTGTCATTGCGTGTTCCTTCAGGAGGCGAGCTTTTGCGCCGCGCCGGCGGCGTTGAGGCGGCGGAGCTCGAAACGCTGGAGCTTGCCGGTCTGCGTGCGCGGCAGCGCCGCGACGTACTCGATGGCGCGCGGATATTTGAACGGGGCGATCGCCGCCTTGACGTGCTCCTGCAGGGCCTGCGTCAGCGTCGAATCACCGGCGTAGCCGGGCCGCAACACCACATAGGCCTTCACGATATGGCCGCGCTCCTCGTCCGGCGCCGCCACCACGCCGCATTCCGCCACCGCCTCGTGCTCGAGCAGGGCCGATTCCACTTCCGGCCCGGCGATGTTGTAGCCGGCCGAGATGATCATGTCGTCGGAGCGGGCCTGGTACCAGAAGTAGCCGTCCTTATCCATCACATAGGTGTCGCCGGTGATGTTCCAGCCGCTCTGCACGTAATTGTGCTGGCGACTGTCGGCGAGGTAGCGGCATCCGGTCGGTCCGCGCACGGCGAGGCGGCCGGCGACGCCCGGCGGCATCTCGCGGCCCTCGTCGTCGATCACCTTGGCGGCATAGCCCGGCACTGGCTTGCCGGTCGAGCCGGCGCGAATCTGCTCCTGCGGCGAGCCGATGAAAATGTGCAGCATCTCGGTCGCGCCGATCCCGTCCATCAGCTTGACGCCGGTTGCGGCCAGCCACGCATCGAAGGTGGCCTTGGGCAGCGCCTCGCCGGCCGAGACGCATTTGCGCAAGGTGGATATGTCGTGTTCGGGCAATTTGCCGAGCATGGCGCGATAGGCGGTCGGCGCCGTGAAGCAGGC
>Ga0081538_10000425_pt1 | contig 47462 bp, 76 predicted proteins | sample TabmetS5T2R1_FD_71022 | JGI IMG/M metagenome (GOLD analysis project Ga0081538, IMG submission 71022) | Tabebuia heterophylla rhizosphere microbial communities from the University of Puerto Rico - S5T2R1 | ecosystem: Host-associated > Plants > Roots > Rhizosphere ... | reverse complement strand
GGAAGATACTAGTTAGGGTCCTACTGTCTGTCGAGTCAGGCCGGAGACTCTTAAGTCACGGGTCGGAATGAATCGATTACCTTAACCTCTCAAGTTAAAAACGTGTCGGTTCAGTTAATTTATCCGTGCTCCAATCTTGTCCGGGTGGGATAAGCAAGGCTTACGGACTGGGGTTTCCTTGTAAAAAACTAACCCCGCATAATTGTTACATGGGTTGGAAGAGTTCGGTTATCTGGAAACCAACATACAGATCAAACTCTAGACAATTTATCCATGTCCATTATAAAGAGAAAGTGAAATAATGGCAGACGCATTGAGTAAGATTAATGTCAAGGAGACTCCTCAGAAGCGTCAGGCTCGCGAGGATCAAGTCAAGAATAATGCTGGGGGTTATGTCTTCGAGGTTCCTGAAGAGAACCGAGTTGAACGTTTCCTGATGCTTGGTGTTGATGGCGGAACTTATTATGTCAATGAGGAAGACCACGCCTACAGCAATGCCCAGTTCATCTTTGACGTAGCTAAGTCTCGTGGTACTTGGCTTGTAAACAAGCTGACTGAAATTTCATTGTCTGGTCGTGCTCCGCGTCAGAATCCCACTTTATTTACACTTGCTGTTGTCTCGGTCATGGGGGACCTTGAGGCACGGCAGGCAGCATATCAAGCTGTCCCGAAGGTATGTCGAACTGGAACCATGTTGTTCCAGTTTATTGCCTATAGAGAGCAGCTTGGTGGATGGTCTGCTGGTCTTCGTCGCGCTGTTGGTAATGCTTGGTATAATCTGAAGCCAATTGATAGATTGGCATATCAGGCGATTAAGTACCGTCAGCGTGATGGTTGGACGCACAGAGATATTCTGCGTCTTGCACACCCCAAGCCATCTGATGCTATGCATGATGGTCTGTACGCGCATATTGTCGGCAAGGAAAAGGAAGATGTTCCTCTTCCCGAACTGGTAAGTGCGTTTGAACAGATGAAGAATGCTGATGTCAAGACAGCAATCGATCTTATTGCTGCTCATCCATTCTCGTGGGAAATGCTGCCTGATAGTTTGGTGACGAAGCCTAAGATTTGGGAAGCTTTGTTTGAGCACCAGCGTATTCCCCACGGTGCGTTGATTCGCCAACTTCCTCGATTGACCAACATGGGTCTATTAACTCCCCTCGGCGATTTTACAAAGAGGGTTGCTAATCGTCTGAAGGATGAGGAGTTACTAAAGCGTGCACGTGTGCACCCAGTCAATCTGTTGATTGCTACTCGCACATATGCAAACGGTCGAGGCACCAAGAATACGTGGACTCCGACTAGGCAAATTGTAGATGCACTGGACGATGCTTTCTACAAGTCGTTCCAAGTTGCCGAGCCTACAGGAAAGCGCTTTATGTTGGCCCTGGATGTTTCTGGGTCAATGAGTGCGCCTATTCCTGGCCGCAAGCCTGGCGAGTATCTTCCGATTAACTGTCGTGAGGCTGCTGCTGCGGTTGCTATGTCCACTGCACGCATTGAAGAGAACTATATGATTGTTGGCTTTACTACTGGTCGCAATCAGCCGGGTCAGCGTGGTATGTGGCGTGGCGGATATAGTTCGTGGCGGGATGACACGATCCTGAGTGAACTGTCCATTAGTCCGCGTCAGCGACTTGATGACATTGTTCATTACACATCAAGGCTTGATTTCGGTGGTACGGATTGTTCACTGCCGATGCTTCACGCTCTTGAGAAGTCTATTCCTGTAGATTGCTTTGTTGTCTACACAGATAATGAAACATGGCATGGTAGCATTCACCCGTACCAGGCTTTGCAGAAGTACCGCAAGGCTACTGGAATTGATGCCAAGCTCGTGGTTGTTTCGATGACGGCAAGTCCATTCAGTATTGCTGATCCCAAGGATCCGGGAATGCTGGACATTGTTGGATTCGATGCGGCTGTGCCGAGTCTTATCAACAACTTCGCAAAGGATGATGATGGGGTCACCGAACCGCAAGAGGATTAAACTCTTCGGTGGTCCTCGAGATGGACTCCTGATTGATATCCCTTATGACCAGATGCAGTATCAAGTAACTCATATGGATGGGGATGGCAGTCAGGAGTTTATCTATAATGAGACTCCACGTAGAGCCACCAATGGTGAAGTGATATTCTCTTGCTATGATTACATGTTTGAGTTGCCTTAGAGGTTTCTATGATGAGTGTGGACATGAACCGCCGAAGAGATCACTTGAAGTTGCTGATGTCTCCGAAGAGATCAAACAATACAGACGAACCGGAGATATCACAACTAGCGCTGGTCGTAAACGGGCAGCAAGTTTATACCTACTGGATCGATCACTTGACTGCGAATGGAAACTTCTCGCCAATTGTGGTGGAGGTAAAGTCCCAATCCTCGGGTGCATTACAGGAAAACAAGTTAACCGTCACCATGGACCGGTAAAGAATACAGAGAACAACGATCGTAAGAACATACACCTCATCTGTTCTCCGTGTCATAATCTTTGGCATGCAAAAAATGATCCGGTTTATGACGAAGAGATTTTCGCAACACTAGATCATGATCCCCGTCCTATCACACCTGAAGAGATTCTGAGGACGAGATGATAGAACTCATTGTTGGGCTGGGAATATTATATGCACTTGGGGGAATCAGTGTCGTATTGGGAATGCTTCTAGTAAAAGCTCAAATGGGCATTGACATGAGATATGTTCATGGAGTAGGATATCTAGGAGCATTTCTCAAGTGGCCATTAGTTTTCATAGATCTTCTTCGACGGTATAGGAACATTAAGCGATGACTGCTCCTGGAGCAAAGAGATTGAATTGCCCTGTTAAAGGTTGTAGTAACAATAACGGTAAGGGTTGGGGGACTCCGGCTGGCCTACAGGCTCATATCAAGGCAAAACATCCTAAGGATAAGAAGTGAGGATCATTTCTAACTCCGAGGTTACTGCTTACAATGAATGTAAGCGGCGGCACTGGTATCAGTATCAGCAGGAGTTACAGCCTCGCACATACGGGATGGCATTAACACGGGGAATTATCGGACATGCAGCACTTGAGATCTTCTACAGGGAAATCGTGGAAGGTGCTTCTGTAGACTACGCAAAGAAAGGCGCACTTGATGTAATTGATAAAGCCATGAGAAAGAGCATTGAGCTAAATCCTGGTGACTTTGATCGCATCAAGATGCTTACAGAACTATCTCAACTCATTGAGGCATACTGCGAGGTCTACAGAACAGACGAGTTTCAGGTTATAGCTGTAGAGCAGGTATATACAGCACCTGTAGTAGAAGGCATTAAATATGGCATGAAACTTGACTTGTTGGTTGAGATGATTAAAGGCCCCTACAGGGGAGACTTGGTTATCTATGACCACAAGTTTATCTATAACTTCAAATCAGAGGAAGAGTGGTCTATTGATGGACAGCTTCCTAAATACATTAGAACTGTTAACGCATCTGGCCATTATGTCACAAAAGGCGTTTTTAATCAGATACGATACAGATCTCTCAAGAGTCCTAATCCTGACGATATCTTCCGACGACAGTGGATGAAACCATCTGCTGATGCTAAAGAAGGTATTTGGCAAGAACAGATCGATGCATCTGTAGAGATTGCAAATAATCCAGCAGCGCCGAGAAGGACTCTCAGTCCATTGGTTTGTAAGAACTGCTATTTCTTAGAGCCCTGTAGGACTGAGCTGAATGGTGGAGATATTACTACCATGGTTAAGGTCCATTATGAACCCTTAGTAGATAGGTATCTGGATTGGACTGGAGATTAGTTGTTATAGCTATGATCTTGACATATTTCCTGATCGATGGTATGGTACGTGCCATCATCAAGGCAAGAGTCAAGTTGAAAGAGCTAGATCTAGAAATAGAAGCAACAAGAATGATGTCTGAAAAAGTTAAGATGATTCAACAGAAATTCATGATTGAAGCCGATAAGAAGGAACAAGATAATGGCGTTCACGGCGGAGATGGCGAGTAAAAACTCTGTCATCATGAAGTACATCACGGATCGTCCGGGTCTCACGATTTATCTTGATGACATCGCAAATGAAACCGGTCTGGAGCCACGTGCTATCCAGAAGACGGTGAGCAATCTTCGTGCGTCTGCACGTAATAAGCCGACTCATCCCATGAATGATGTGGATGATGTTGTGCGCGGCCATGCTTGGATCTATAAGCCGAATCATCAGCAGGCTGCCAAGCAGGCTCATGTTCCCACACTGGATGAAGTGCCTGATTCTATTTTTAAAGATCCCGGACCTCCCGCAGTTCAGGTTAAGCCTGCTCCCAAGGGCGAGACGTTCACTTTCGTGGGAAAGATCCCCGGAACTACAACTCCAGTAGTCAAGGATGAGCGCGGGAACCTGTTTAAGGTGGTCCCCCTTGAGTGACATTCCTCATAATTATGTAGTGGTTACCATTGCGTTGATTGGTCCGCAAATGGATAATCCCAAGATTCATGTATACGGGCCATACGCCAGAAATGAAGCTAATCGTATGGCTAATCAGCTCAGGACTGGCAGTGTCATAACATATGCTCGCAAGTTACTGCCAGCAAATGAAGTGACAGCTAGACCGTTAACTCCAAAGGGTGCGGTTGCTTAATGAATCAAGAGACGTTGGATGAGCTGAACAGCTTATCTACTCCTGTAGATCTTGCTGACGAAAAAAAACTCCTGCGAGCTGGGCTATATGGAGACTTTGGATCTGGCAAGACAACTATGGCCTGTAGGCTAGTTGAGGAACGTGGGATTATTGTTACCACGGATTCTGCATGGGTTGTGGTTTATAAGGAACCTGAAGTAGCCAGAAAGTTAATGCGACAGCCTTATAAGGGATTTGCCCAGTTGAGGTCTATCGTCGAGGCTCATACCGAAGGTATTGAACCATATGCGTCTCTTGATACATTAATTTGGGACACTGCATCGACTGGAATCTACAGAACACTCCGGAATCTCGTCAAGGCCAAGCCTCTCAACGATCAGCGCGATAGAGATATTGAGAGTTGGAGCCACTATAACTTAGTCAGGGCTATGGTCCAGGAGACAATGGATGTACTGACTAACTCAAAACTGAATATCATCTATCTCATGCACGTACAGGATGCCACAGAAGATGATGTGAAAAAGGGATATACAGGTAAGAGAGGAAATATCCCAGGAGCAACATTCCGAGTAATCGCACAGGAAGTTCAATTACTAGGATGGCTGTACAAAGAAAAAGCAGGCGCAAAGCGAGTGATCCAGTTAGAGGGATCGACGAGAGAAACAGCGAAGAGTCAAGTAGCGACAATCCCAGAGAAACTGTACCTACAGGACGAGATTCCGGAGTTAGTGAGAAAATGGAAGACGACACCACTGGTTTAGGTTTATTTGGGGACATGGATGTTGATAAGGTCCCTGATGATCCCTGGTTTGTGGAGGCAGGAGTCTATCTCTGCCGCTGCACGGAGGCTAAAGTTGTTCAGGTCTCCAAAGGCCCAAATGCCGGGAGTTCCGCCCTCTTCATTCAATATACGATTGATGAGCCGGACTCTCAGTATCATGGAAAGATGCTGAGTGATTACTACCAGCTTTTCCCGGGTCAGCGTTATGAAGACCTGGATGCCAATGAGAAGACCGCTGTATCTCGAATGAAGCTGCGTCTCCGTCAGGGTTTTGATGTCCCTGAGGCTCAGTTAAAGTCGGTTCAGCCGTCTGATCTTATTGGTGCCGAGCTGTTCATTACTGTCAAGAATACTCCAGGCAAGGGTGAACATACAGGTAAGACGTTCACGAATATTGACGACAACAAGACCATGTCTCGTCGTCTTTATGAGGAACGTAATGAAGGCGGCGGCCGCGACGAAAGCATGAGCATCGCTAGCCTGTAGGTAAATAAATGGGGCCAAGTCGCAGGTAAGAGGAAGAATTACTCGGTTTTACAGCAGAGAGCGATTGGACCGGCTTCCCGCCCCACCTCATAAGGAGAAATAGATGGGTGTTAAGGTAATTCGTCATATTCGTGGTGGCGAGCAGGCTGAGCATGTATATGATCAGGCTGATGGCTGGGTATTTGTTGAAGATGGTGATAGGTTACAAGTAACTGACAGCGAAAATGATCGAGTTGTCGCTGAGTTTACTGATGCTGAAGATGTTGATCGTGTCGAGGTTGTTGATGACGAATCCTGAACCAACGGTTCCTGCTTTCCAGGATGTACGAGATATGATGAATTTCGTGACTCGATACATTGAAATGAACAACAACCAACTGACCTGGGATCCGGCAGATGATGAGGATGAGGTCCGCCGAGTAGAAATCCTTACCGAGCAGGGAAATCATCTTCGACTGACAATTGAGGCAATCTAATAATGAAGAAGTTAATTGTAAGCCTGACCGCGCTGGTTGGATTAGGCGTATTAACTGGGTGTACTACCGATGCAGACGTGGCATCTGAGAATCTATCTAAAGCTGCGGATCAGTTTGAGATCAATCGACGTATCGTATTTCTTAATGGCATTACTGATAAGTATCTTCTTTCCGTAGAAGGTAAGTGCTCTATTAAGGACGAGAATCGTCAGCTTGAAGTTACTTGCAAGCTTGGTGATAATGAATTTAAGAAGCATTTCCTTGGCCTGAGCGACAATGTGACGTACTTTGCTGAGCAGATCGAGGGTGCAAATGTTAGCACATATCACTATCGGGTTATTTTTAAGCCGGAGGTTTTGATTCCGGATATCGATAGGCCATAGTATAAAGTCGGTGGCCTTAGCTGTAGGTAAGAACCGGTCACTCCAAGACAGCTTGTACCCGGTCGCCACCGCTTTCTAAGGACTTGACATGTCATCTCCATTAACCGGAGGAACTCCAGGCTACTGGGAGAACGAATTCACCAAGAAGCTCAGAGAGCGATTCCCATTCATCATTCGTATTGAGATTCATAAGGGCGGTGGGTATGCTCTTATGGAATCTCAGATGAGACTCGCTCTATCCGCACCGATTAACGACTATCTGTACTTGAGCATTCCACATTATTTAGCCGAAGGTATCTCTGGAGCGCATGGCCACAAGGGACTGGAATATTGGCTTGATTATATCTCTCATATGATCGAGAATATAGTCAAGGACAAACTATTTGAGGGATATAAGGAAGTATCCACGCAGTTTGATAATCAAATTGATAAGCATCTCAAATTTGAGATGGCTAAGCTGTTTGAGTTTCATGCAGATCAGCCAACTGCTCCAAGTGCCGCCGTCAAGCCTATAGAGACTAAAGACATCTATGAAATGATGTCTAAGTTATATGGTGCACCAACGGCTCCAGGCACAGATGTTTCATCCAAACTAACATCTGTACTTCCAGGCATTCAAGGTGCTAAGGTTGCACGGTGTCCCGCAGACCAAGGAAAGATGAAGAATGGCAAGCCATGTGCATTGCTAGGTCAGAATAATCATGATCTATTTGGTCTGATTATTCATCTCAATGACCAACACGCATGGCCACGGGAACAAATTGCGGACTGGCTTGAAAGTTTGGATATAGACCTTCAGTTTAAGGAAGGATAATGAAATGAGTAATTTGGATAGGAAGGTAGATGAACTCACCGACGTGTTAGGTGAGATCGAGCTGGGAGTTATTACCGAAGGCTACACTCTTGCGGATGCCATTCGTGAGGGCTCTCTTGTGACGGAACAGAAGGTAGGCGGCTGGCGTAGTCCTGACTACGAAAAGATGTGCGCACTCAGTGCGGCTCATTTGGCTGCCAAGACGAGAGGTATTATCAAGTGAATAAGGATAAGTTTCAGAAGATTCTGTCCGCAGTTCTCATTGCGATTACTGTAGAGACGATCGCTTTTGTTCTGCGTAAGCACCTACAGGAAATGTTTGATAAGTAAGTCAATATGGGGCCTAGCACTAGGTAAGAGCTGAGATAGGATAGTGCTACTGTATCAGCCGCCCCTGTTAGGCGCTGTATCCCAATTGGTAGAGGAACTGGATTTAAGTCCCAGTAAGTGTGGGTTCGAATCCCACCAGCGCTACATGTGTGATATGCTGAACTATCAGGCAACATAATATAAGGACAACTAATGACTGCACTCGAAGACCTGAAGGAGTTGTACGACTCATATCACGCAGATGATAAGTTTCGTAATCTTAGAGAACCTGGTATTTTCTTTGTAGGTGGATGGGGTTCAATCGGGGCAAGGTATATGCTTATTGGAGAAGCCCCCGGTCGCCTAGAGAATGCCAAGAAGAAGCCTTTTCAAGGACGTGCTGGACAAAACTTAGTTGAGATCCTCAAGAAGGTTGGTATTCCTCAAGACGATACGTTCATGACAAACATTGTAAAATATTGGCCTAGAGACGGTAGAGGGCACACACGAAACCCAGACCCATGGGAAATCTACGACTCCAGAGATTATATCCTAAAAGAAATCGAAATCGTACAACCACAAATTGTTGGGTTATGTGGACGTTCCGCAATTACAGCGATTTTTCCTAAGATGCGTGACGTTTTTCATAATCATGGACAATTACTTGACGGTAAATTTGTTCCCCTGTATCATCCTGCATATGCTACTTGGAACACAATGAAGAAGCCGTTGGTAATTAGCGGTTACGTCAAACTAAAGGAGCATCTGGAGTCTTCAGTTGAATCGTGAGAATATTGCATGGGCAGCAGGCTTATATGAAGGTGAAGGTAGTTGTTTTTATAGAACTACAAAACCTAAAAAGACTTATAATTATCAGCGCGCAAAATATTATTTTCATAAGGGAAGTCATAATATAGAACTGACAGTTGTAATGACAGACTATGATGTACTATATCAATTCTGGGAGATTGTTAATGTAGGTAATCTTACAGGTCCTCATACAAGACCTAACAAAGTTTATAAAAGTACATATGATTGGTCTACAGCCAAATTTGAATACGTACAGTATATTATAGCTATGTTCTGGCCTTGGCTGGGAGAAAGGCGCAGAGCGCAGTACAAGGAGGCATTAGCCAAATACCTCTCGTATGGGAGATTATCAGATAATGGGAACAGTCCATCCTCTAGGAGTTACCCCGGCTGAACTCTCGGAGTTTTTTGATTTTCTGTTCGGCGATCAAACAGGCTTTGTGTATAGTCCTACCAAAAATCCTGTAACAGATGGATTCGAGCAATATTTTTTTGAGTGGCCTCGAGAAAAGAAGGCATTAATTGACCACGTCAACCGCTATACAAGCACGCACGAAGTTTACTATGGTCCTGCCCTATTCTCAACACGTGACGCCACAAAGGACTCCTTCCTTGGCACCAATGTGGTATGGGCCGAATTTGACGGGGTATTGCCACTATCTCTCATTAATGTACCAGAACCTAGCATTAAAATTCAGTCGTCTACAGCAGGACACGAACACTGGTACTGGAAGCTCGAATATTTCGTACGGGATCAAGAAATTGTCGAAACGATTAGCCAACGACTCACTTATCATTTAAAGGCTGATCTCTCGTGTTGGAACGCTAATCGTGTTCTCCGGCCACCGGGAACACTGCACCACGAAAGCGCTAAGAAAACACAACTCAAGCGATTTGATCCCCGCACGCACACCCTTCAAACCTTTGCAACGCTCCCCGAGCTACCGATTAAACTCCTCGGAATTGGTGATATTCACGCAATTCCTGAGACTTTTCCCATTATTGCCAAATATCGTTTTAGCGAAGAGGCTATTGAACTCTTTCGTTCCAAGGCAGTTAAAAAAGGACACAGGTCTTCGGCATTAACCAAATTAGCTCACTTCTGCATGGAGATGGGCATGACAAATGCTGAGACTTTGTCCATGCTATATAATGCAGATGAGCGTTGGCGTAAATATGCTGGGAGAAAGGATCAAAAAGAGCGTCTGCTGGGAATTATTAACTATGCTCGCTCACTGCATCCTGTAGATCCTGTAGCAGAAGCACCTAGTTCTATCTTCAGAGTATATTCATTTGAAGAGTTCATGGCAACTGAGCTACAGGTAGAGTGGGTAATCCCTGAACTCCTGCACAAGAAAGGGCTCCTGTCGCTCTCAGGGCCAGCAGGCATCGGTAAATCACAGATCTCCCTGAGGTTTGCAGAAAAGATCGCCAAAGGTGAGAAATTCCTGAAATGGGATATACCAAATCCCCTCAGGAACATTTTTGTATCTATGGAGATGTCTCACGAGGAACTCAAATACTTCATGGAAATGATGGCCATGAAGGAAAATGAGCTGCTGAAGCAGAATATGCAGATCATGCCTCTGGGAGCGTCTATTAGATTAAATAATAAGTCTGCACAGCGTGAGTTAAATAAAGTTATTGAGAAGCATCAACCTGAAGGTATCATCTTTGACTCATTTGGTGTAGCTGTAGGCGAGGATATCAGTAGTGACAAAATTATCTTTGAAACGCTTGACTATATCCATCGTACGCTTAGGCTCGAATACGGTCTTTTTGTCTGGTTCATTCACCATCCAAGAAAAGAACAGATTGGTAACAAAAAGCCTAACAAACTCGACGATCTCCACGGATCCGGCTATTTTGGACGAGCTGTTTCAACTGCTATCAGTCTTTGGCAAGTCGGAAAAGACATAGAGATGTCCTGTTTAAAGCTTCGTATGGCTCAACAATGGGAACCATTCCGTATTCAACGAACTCCTGACCTTGATTTTAGGGAAATTCAAGGGGGACCTCAAAAGCTCCCTCAGAGTTTAATGCCTGAGGAGAGTCATCTTGATTACTGAAGAGGATTTTGAGAAACATCTTATTAATATGCAGAGAGCGGATCACCTCGTTATTGACACTGAGGGATCGCTCACCCATCCATATTCAGTCACCTGGGGTCTGTCTACTAGTTCGCATAGCGTTGCGGAGTACTTTCCTTTTCGTCATCAGCTTGGAGATAATCTACCTGCTGACTGGCTTGATCCTATTTCTCGGATTATCGTTAAGCATCCTTGTGTTGTGTTTCATAATGCTAAGCATGATCTTAGGGCTCTAGAGAACCTCGGGATCTACAGGACAGGCAAGTTCTATGATACCATGTTAATGGCTCATATGAACAATGAGAATTACTTCAGTAAGGAACTAGATTATCTCTCTAAGCATTTTGGAGGAGAACCAAAGCGTAAGTCAGATGTCATGGATCAGCTCATCAAAGCATTTGGCTGGCATGCTATTCCTGCTGAGCTGATCCGTGAATACGGTGCAAATGATGCTTACATAACTCAAGAACTTTTCTATAATCTTTACCCTGATTTTCAGGAACAGGGATTTGATGGAGAGCTGTGGGATTATGAACAAAAATTCATTCGTCTCATGGCTCGCATTGAGAACAGAGGCATTCCTGTAGATGTAGATCTGAGTGAACGCGAGCTAGCGCGTGGCCTACAGATCATGGATGAGATCAAACGATCGCTGGGGTTTGATCCGGCTAAGTCTACAGAGCTGAGCAGATTTCTTCTTGATGAGATGAAACTGCCTGTACTCAAGCGCAGCAAGAAGACAAATAAGCCATCATTTGATAAGGAAGTGATGAAGGCTTATGATGAAATGTTGCAAGCCACTAACGACAAACGAGCACGCGAAATTCTCATTTTCCGAGGCTGGCAAAAGACAACTTCGTCAAACTATCGACGCTATCTTGAACTCCTCGGGCCTGACGGTCGGCTACGAGCTAACTATAAGATCCACGGTACTGTCACAGGGCGGATGTCGTGTGAGGATCCAAATCTTCAGCAAATACCCAGAGAGTCAGAAAATGATTGGAACGGTCGTCTTAAACGCGCATTCATCACAGACCCCGAATTCGCTGCCTTTGAGGCTGATTTCTCTCAGTTAGAGTTCAGAATTGCAGCAGCTTATGGAAAAGTTCAACGGCTTATCGATATCTTCAATGACCCGCGACGAGATATTTTTAGCGAAATGGCGGAAGACCTTGGTCTCAGTCGGCATGACACTAAGACATTTAATTACACTCTACAGTATGGTGGAGGAGCAGACCGAATTTCGGCTGTATTTGGTCTGGGCCGATTAGCAGCTAAAGGTCGCATTAGACAATATTATGAGCAATACCCCGGACTGGCCAAAGCTACAAGTCTGGCAAAACTCCGCATGGAGCAAAACGGATTTGTTCGATATTGGACTGGGAGACGACGTCACAAGGGTCCGTACGACGACGGACACAAAGCTTTTAACTCTGTATGCCAAGGCGGGGCTTTTGAGATTGTTAAGCGACGAATGATTGCGCTTGATGAAGCTGGCCTTAATAATGACGAGTGTCGTATGGACCTACAAGTTCATGACTCTATCAGATTTGAAATCGAACGAGGAAAGGAAAAGATCTATATCCCAGAGATCCAGAATATTATGGAAGATGTTAATTCAGATTTCAACTTTGGTGTTCAGTTTAAGGTAGATATTCATAAGTGGGGAACTAAGGAGAAGTGGGATGAGTGAAACAGAAGAAGAAAAGCATCGTAAGAAGAAGGAGGCTTATCTGAAAAAGCAAGCTGATAAACTAAGGGATAGAGCACTTAAAAACGCGCAAACAGCACAGAAATTACAACGCCGACCTAGAACCAAGAAAGAGAAGGAGGAAGGTAAGTGAGAATATTCTTTGACTTTGAATTTATTGAGGGAGGTTCCGCATTTGTTATGGAGCCCATTTCTATTGGAATGATTCGTGAGGATGGTAAAGAATACTATGCAGAGTTTGCTGAAGTTGACTGGAACAAAGCTAATCCTTGGGTACTCGAGAATGTCCGTCCATATTTGTCAGGATCGAGTAAAATGGGAAAGATTGCAATTGCCCAAGAAATCATGGAATTTGTTGGTGAGAAGCCTGAATTCTGGGCATATTTTGCGGACTACGATTGGGTCCTCTTGTGTCAAATCTTCGGACGTATGATTGATTTGCCTAAAGGCTGGCCGATGTTTTGTCTTGACATCAAACAGCTCATGTGGCACTATCGCCTCGACAAAGCTGGGCTGGGAATTGAAAATCAGCAAGAACATCATGCATTAGCTGACGCGAGATGGAATAAAGATGCCTACGACACTATCTCTGATGCAGTACAAAGGGGCGAAGTATATCAGCTTCGATCCAGGGAATACGACGGGAGTAGTTACCTGGGATGAAAACGGGAAAGTACTTCATCTATATCATTTTAATGAGGTAGAATTAGATGAGTTTCTTGACCTCGTTGAAAGTTGGCCCACTGCTCCTGAGTTGTTCATACTCGAAGAATACCGTGTCTATGGTTCCGTCAATCACACTGGTTCCAAGGTTACAACTATTCAGACTATCGGTACGATTAAACGAACAGCGCGGCGAGTTAAGGCTAGAGTGGTTGAACTCGCGGCTACTGTCAAGAGAATTGCTGCGCTTTGGTCAGGAACTAAAATCCCGAAGGGACACATGCCACACTGGATGGCTGCTTACCTCATCGGATACTTCCATCTACACTCAATCAGAGTAATTCCTCCGAGAGTATTGGATGATTTGCAAAACATGCGCTAATGCAGCATCTTTGAATAAGATGGAACTGCACGAATTATGTAAGGGTCCTAGTTGGTGTGATTGTGCTCATCAGCCCATAAAAGAGGAGCCAAATTATGCAAGACCCGTTCGAACTGATCAAGAATTTGTACGGGATGGAAATAGAACAGCCGACGGAGAGCATGCAGGATCTAGCGAGGGAGGGTCAGGCAGCTCTATACTTCCTGGAGAACAGGGGGAAGGACTTCAAGAGCAAGCAATGTAAGCAGTGCAAACTTGAATTTGCCTACTGCTGGGATGTTGATAGCATTGCTTACTGCTCTATCTCATGTATAAAGAAGTCCCTACAGGAAATAGGGATTGATTGGGTACCTACGAAGCCTGCTGGAGAACGTTGGGGTCAGACAATTCCAGCTGTTGTTCCTCCAGACGCTCTTCTTCTGTTACAGGAATTGATAGCCACGAACGATACTCAAGAATTCCCTCCTTCTGAAATATCTGCCTAATCACATTTACATAGTATTCAGGCATCTGCATACGTTCATATCTAGATGTACCACCCCAGACACCCCGCTCATCATGAGCAATAGCGTACATCTTACATAACTCAAGAACTGGGCATCCTTTGCAGATACGCTTAGCCTGCTTGATGCTTTCAAAGAACCGGTCTGGATTATCTATGCCCCGACATTGTCCTCGGAGCTGCCATGATGTTTTGCTCTCCATGGCGACAAGATAACCCAGACCGGTTCTCTGTGTCAAGTTAATCTTGTGCTGGCACATGTACCTCTACGTCAATACCAGTCTCCCGGACAGCTTGCTCTAGACGACCGTACACGTCCTCTAACATCTCTTGCATCCGAGCCTCGGTAATATCATTATCCTGCTGTCCAGCTAACGCTGCTACAGCTGCGGTAAGTGTAGTAATCTGGGCACGGATAAATATAATGTCAAGAGCACGATCTACAAACACGAAATCATAAACAGCCTTACCAGTATTGGTAATTCGTCCGGCCATATCCCGAACAAGCTGGTCTGCCACCTCACCGGCCACGTCAAGATTTCCTTTCGCTATAATAATCTTGGACTGTGCAATACGAGGACCCCCAGGACAGGTCTTGCCTACAGCGGAAGTCCAAGGATTAATCGACTTATTGGAGACAGTGTTAAATCCCCACATAGAATGCCAACCAATGCCAGCACCTGTAGTTGATGGAATCTGTCGCCAGGGAATATTATGGGTAGTACAACACCACTCAATGAGCTTTAGCAAAGATGTGATTTGAGCATCAGTCCAACCATTCTGCGCAGGATTCCCGTCATCCTCAGTCTCTATCGAGATTGCAAATCCGTTGGCAGAACCGTTAGCATCAGCCCTAATGTCAGTATCAATATACTGCTCAATAGTACCATTATCCAGGACATAAAAATGAGACTCAGCTGAAACATCACCACGAGAAAAATAACCGTAGATTGAGCTGTTAGGACTTGCCGAATCCACCGCAGTATGGAGAATGATTGCACGAGGAGTAATCCTCCCCTGTGTCTGATTTTCTGGAAGTAATCTCTTTACGGCAAATGGACAAAGTGCCATTATGCCTCCTCAAGGATCTTCTTCATAATGACCTCTACAGAAAGACCGTAGTTGTCATCTGGACCCCATAACTTTCTAAAGTCATCCCATACCTGTAGATTGTATTTACCAACTACAAAATCCCATCTGGGATCAATGATGAGATCATCTACAGGTTGTCCTGCATAAGCACAAACATGCTGTACATGTGCCCGTGCGCCTACTTCCCAGCTTGGGAACATGGCATGAGCTAGTGGCTTATCACCAGATAGTTCAGGATGAAGATTCTGAAAGCGTACCTTAATCCCAGCAGTATTTCTCCATTCAGCCTTCACAACACCGGTAAACTTACCCCAGTTCGTTTCCTTGGCTGACTGAGCAATAGGGCCTACAGGATCAATTCCGTACCTGATAGATTCTTTCCACAAAGGAATAGCCATATCAGTACAGAATAATTCAGGTGCTTCCATAGAACGAAGTCGATCCACCATGCGAGGCAAATCCCAACCTCGCAATGGCGGACCTATAATTCGCTTCACTGCACCCCATCGTTCGGTACACGGAAGACAGCAATAACTGTAGTTACCGCAGTCGCCACTGCACCAATCAATGTACCGGCCTCTCCCCACGAAAGAAGACCATCAGAAATCTGAGTTGCAAACAGAGTTACAACACCCAGCCCAGTTGTAAGGGCAGCAGCAGTTCGCTTTGCGGTTGTATATACAACACGCGGAACTGGTACATTAACAGGATCAGTCATTATCTACACCTTAACTCTGGCGAGACAGGAACAGGATTATTAGTTCGCTGTGTCTCATAGTTATTTGATTTGTCTATATAGGTTGTCAGAGCATCTAAAGCAATTTGACGCCCTTCTGGGGAACTGGCATTAGCTAATGCTCTGATAAAAGCATCTTCTGCAATATCCCGCTCCCTAGCAGCAGTACCTAATTTATCACTTCTGTTTGTAAATTCACCGGCCCAATCTGTAATACACTGTACCAGACGATCATCCTCTCTGTCCTCTTGGACATCCTTATACTGTATATAGCCCCAGCCGGTACCTGCAATAACGACTGTTAATATGAGTGAGAATAGCCACGGATGGTCGTCCAGCCATTTGATCATGTTAATACATCTACAATCATAGCAGCATACAGAGCAATAATGTACCAAATAACAGTAAGTGGGTAGGTTTTAATGAGACGACGAATCTCGCTCATCATTCTTCTTTTCCCTCCTGTATTCATCAGCTCTAATAACCAATGGTGAAGCTAGTAATGCTGCAATAAATGTTAAAACCTCTACACGCCCACCGCCGATAGTGACTTCATAAATGGCTAACAATAAAGCAACGATCAAGATGGCTACATCTCGGGAGATCTTCACCTGCCATTTCACCGGTCACCTCTTTTTAGCGTCAGTACCAATTATTACGGCGATGGAATGCTAAGGCAGCGGAAGGGGAACCATATCGATTCCTAATATACCGGGCCATAGCTTCAACCTGTAGAGCAGGATCACTTGTCTTACCAATTCCTACTCCGGCCCAGGTTGAATTAAGAAACTGACCAATACCATATGCAGTAGAGGTTGGATTTTGTGCGGTATTGCGCCAGCCAGATTCTTTCATACCAAGTTCATACCACGCAGCAAGTTCCCCAGGATTGTTCCATCCGAAGTTACCTGCAATATTCTGGGCAAATCTAAAGTTCTCCCGAGGGTTAGAGGGTACCCCTCCAGTCGCAACTGAACCACCGCCATGGCTATGACCCGCATGACCTCCGCCACCCATAGACATCATTGACTGCATTCGCTGAAAAGCAGCCCTAGCAGCAGCGGCGCCCTCTAAACTTCGGTTAGTTTCCTGAATTGCCTGTAGACGTCCGTAATATGTCTGAAAATTACTAGGCTGTACTAATTCAGCATTAGGACTTGTAACTCTAGCGATTGGCTCTAATTGAGGAGCTACACGTCCCTGGGATATTCTAGCAAATTGTTCCTGTAGATCCTGTTCTTTAGGAATATTCTGAGGACCTACACCCATGAATTGACGTTGTGGTAATTGGTCCTGGGATCCACCAATAATTTGAGGCTGTGGCTGAGTCTGCTGTGGTTGTTCTTGTTCTACAGGTAGCTGCATTCTACTACGACGTTTACGAGGCTGAAGAATAGCAGCATTTGGCTGCCCTAATGTAGGCTGTAGGTAATCTCGCAAAAGTGCCATTCTTCACCTCCTAGTAAAATGAAACGTGCACATGATCAGTATGTGGAGAACTGCCTGTATAACGAGTCCAGCCACGTCCAGGCTGCCAAATCTGCCTATTCCAGATTACATACTTAACATTTAATCTATTTGCATTAGCTACAGTATAGTCCGCTAATCCTTGACCATCTCTTGTCATAAAATCAAGAGCATGACCATGATAGTGATCAGAATTATGAATATGACCACTAGTAGCAAATCCACCTACATTAGAAATACCAAACCTGCCGCCTAATTCAGATGCAGCGGAACGAACATGTGGAGCGTTTCGACTATCTCTAGATGCGGCATTATTACCTAATACACCAGCTAATCCAGATCCAGCGGAACCAAATGATCCAGGAAGCCCTGATCCAATACGTCCAAATGATGGATTCTTATAACCTACAGGCATGACTCCAGGAACGCCAAATGTATCTGTGGCAGCCATCATTGTTTGCATACGTTGGAAAGCCGCTCGTGCTGAAGCAGCACCTTCTAGACTTTGATTAGCCTCACGAATTGCCTGTAGGCGACCATAATAAGACTGAAAATTACTTGGTTGAACCAACTCTGAATTAGGACTAGTAACTCGTGCAATAGGCTCTAGTTCGGGAGCTACTCGACCCTGACGAATTCGTTCAAACTGTTCCTGTAGTTCTTGCTCCATAGGAACTCTTTGCCCTCTACCACCCTGAAAAGCGACCTGAGGAGTTTGATCCTGAGACCCTGCAATGATTTGAGGTTGTGCTTGCTCCTCATAGAATTCAGGTTGAGTCATTTTACTGCGACGTTTACGGGGTTGGAGAGCGGCAGCCTGTGGACTACCGACTGTAGCCATTAAATACTCACGTAAGAGTGCCATTATCCTCCCTCCATTTGACGTCGAAGTTCAGCTAAGAATGCTTCTCGATTAACTCTATTCTGCATTTTACCAGGGGCCAAAGCTTCATATCGGGCTTGCGATCGATATGGTCCAGTCCCTCTAATACCAGCTCCAGTAAGGTAATTGGTAAGGGCCTCAATTCTTGCCTGACCATCGGATTTTGCTGCTCCCTTGGTTTCAGTGCCAAAGGGCGTAAATCCGAGTACATTTTGAAGGGAACCGTAAATGGGAATTTGCTCACCAATATACTGCTCCATAGCTCCAGGTCGTGCTTCAGGCCCCATAATAGGCTCTTTAGTAAATAATTTCTGTCCTGATGCTAATTCTAATGGAATCTGCGCAGCAGGTGATAGTGCAGTCAGAAGCATTCTACCAGGATCACTGAGATCTGCACCAAGTTGTGATAATGGATTTAATCCCATACCCAGCATTGTATAGCCCTCAGGCTGTTGGTTACTCAGTCGAGCTAATAAGCCCTCTCCCGGTAAGCCTACGGGGCCAATACCTTCAGCTCTAATCCACTTAGGAAATAGTTGATCTGTTGGGAATGGACTATCTCTTCCTTCTGTCTCAATCCCTTGAGCTTCTTGAATTGAACCCATCAGCTTGGATGGAATAACAGCCTTTCCTGGATTCATCACAAGACCCTCAATAAGAAGAGGGGTACTCTTGCGTAACCAGGAATAGAACGGAATAATCCTACGAAGAACCTTTTTCTCAAAATCAGTCATATCTAGACCTGTAGGATGCCATTTCCTAGCACGCCTAGATGCCTGCTCAAAAATCTCTTCTAGATTATTGCCATTACTCTTTATGATCTTATCAATAAAATGAGCCAGTCGAGCATTATGGGACTGGAGTTCTGAAGCTCCACGCGCAATCCGCTGCCCACGACCCCCAAGAGGTTTGACGTCGAGCAGCTTATTGTTTCCACCAAGGTCAATAATGTCCTCAATAGTTCGAGCATGCTCTAATAAACCCTTCTGATGTGCTACAGCACCGATTTGTTCGGCTGTAAACCCTACACCAGATCTATTAGTAAAAATAACCTTCCCCGGCATAGGAGTACCAAACTCCCTGCCTAATACACCAAGTTTGACCATTTCGTCTACATTCATAAGATCTTTGTAGACGCCGCCCATAGTTCGTTGAACTTGTGCAGCTAGTTTATATGGCCGGACTGAATTAACGCCATCCATCCACCCAAGATAGACATCACCGACCATGTTGCGAATGTGGTGTCCGGGCCGGTAAATCGTAACTCCAGCCTTCCACATTGATAAGACTCGGTCGTATAATCCCAGTGCTCCAGTTCCGCCCTGGAAACCAGGCGTGGTCCAGTCCCGTATAACTCTGGGGATTTGCCGGGCAATGTCTTCCGTAAAATAATACCCATTAAGATAGGGATGACCTTCGATTTGGGTTCGGAAACCTTTACCTGGAATAGTACTTCCGAATCGTTCTCCGAGTTCATCAAACAATGCCTTCTCTCGGGTTGCCTGTTCTACAGCCTGTTGCACCTTAAACAGAAACATTTTGCTATCAGGTCCCGGATCGACATATCGCCAGGTGTCCAGCCAATCATTACCCTTTGATAGATCTACAGTCTCTCCAGTAACAGGGTTCTTGAGTTTCTTGCTGTTGCTAAACGTAAAGCCTACCTTATATTGCTGCATCCATTTGTTAAGCATATCCATGCCAACACCAGAACGCATAATGACAGAAGCACCTGGAGTTTTACCCACAAGATTTTCCATCATTCTAGACACTTGCTGAGCAGCTCGTGCTACTTCTGGAGAAGATACAGAACCAGGAATACCCTGAGCATGACGTACTATTTCAGCTCGCTGAGCAACATTAAAAGGAGCAAAGGTATGATCTAGTGCCTGGCCTCTAGCAGCCGCAGTAGCAATACTACTAGCAATCTGATTGAGCGACAGGGGCCTCAGATCCTTCTGTCCCCACCATGTCGCCATTCTTCCCATAAAGAACTCTACAGCATTATTATGAGTCTGAGCCCATTTGGGAAGCTTCCCCAGATCCTTTTCAAGAGCTAACGTAAGTGACCGATTAGCCTTGGGATTTCCAATACCCTTAGAAACAATATCATCAAGCATAGCTTTATTAGCCTGCACAGCCATTTGAGCAGGCGTCATTCCACTATTCAGAGCAATATTAGTTAATTTAACAACAGCGTCAGCAGATACTCCACTGATAGGCTGATTATCAGCAGTTTTCTTAGCAAAGCTCTTAAGCATCTTTTGCACACGTGACATCTGTGCGTCAGATAACTCACCGCTTGCTTCAATAACTACCTTGGATTGATTAACTCGCTCTACAATAGACTGAACAGTCGTGCTATCTTGGACAGCATTAACCGCTTTCAATTCCTCAATAGCTTGCCAAGTTGGAGTTCCTTGCTTGGCCTTTGTAAACTGACCTACAGATTCAGGACCAGCCTTAGCAATGACATCAGAAAGCCATATACCATCTACAGGCTTAAATCCTTGACGACGTAGCTTTTCCTCAGCCGCTACGTAAACACCTAAAGATTGTTTACCTGTACGGACCTTACCGGGCTTCTTGTACTTTTTTCTAGCAAGATTGATGCTCTGATTATAGAGCGTAACCATTTGACCCCGAGAAATCTCTGGAGTCTTTGGCAATCTGAAACTTTGTAATAATTCATCAGCATCTACAGACTGTCTTGCTGTGGGTGCAATCTTAGGAACCGGAGCGACCTTCTGTAGATTAAGCGGAAGCTCCTCAATAATATCAGAAGCAGCCTTAGGCTTAGCAATCGGCATCTTCAGAGACATTTGTCCCTTAGGGACCTTAACCGAGCCCTTAGCGACTTGTTCCGGAATATCCGGAATTCTGAATTGTCGTCCCTCCACAGGGAATAATTCTATTTGATCTCCCGTCTTAGCAACGGGGGTAGGAGTTCTTGTAACTAAATTATCTACAGGAACAGTCGGAGGAGGTTCCTTAAATACAGATGGAGCTTGTACACGAGGTAATAACTCTACAGGCTTTGGCCGATCAGCTAGTACCTGTGCAGCTTTCGCCTCAGCTTTCCCAGCTTGAGTGGTGCCTTTGACTTTACTAATTCCCTTAGCAATACCAGCACCACCAACATATGTGGTTGGATCAAGTCCCACATCTAGTACAAATCCAAGAGCTGCCCGGCCTGGGCCTTCTTCCATTCCGGCTTCCTCAAGAACATCAGAGAATGTAGTCTTCTGAGTTCCGGCAAGACCTGCAATGAAATCACGAGGATCAGGGGGCGCTCCCTCTTCAATCATCTCATGAATTGTATGAGCAATAGCATAATTTGGCCTAGATAGAATGTCAAAAATTCTACCCATGAGTGAAGGACCCTCGTCCTTCTTACGAGGGCCTACAGGTTGGCTACGATCGACACTTGCATTAAGTGCAATAAACTTTGCAATGTCTTTCGCATTTGGACCAACTTTGGGAGGTCCAGCAAAATATGCTGCTAATTCCTCATACATTATCTACGACCAAAATACTCCAGAGCGGCAATCTGTAGAGCATTGAGTTCTTGTGGTCCAAGACCCATACGCTTACCTTGTTCCACAATTCTAGCTGCTAATGCTTCACGAGGAAGAGACTGACCAAAGTTCTCGTCAATTCCTGCTTGAATCATAGGATCATTCAGACCAGTCATAAATGCACTTTGTACACGTTGACTTGCCTGAGGGTCTAATCCAAGTGCCATTGTACGACCAGCAATATCAGCAGGACTACGGGCAGGTCCCATTTCTTCGCCCCCACCCTGTAGCATTCTACCGACATTGAGAACTTTAATATAATTCTCAAAATCTCGCTGAGCACGATCCATAGCACCTTGCTGAGAATCAGTCTGTAAACCAGCAAGAGTTGCCAGATAGCTTTGATTCTTAGCAGCGCTAGCAGACGATACTTCACCTTCAAGCTCAGCTAATAATTCAGCTAACTGAGCCATAATATCAGCCTGTCGCTGGGTTCCTTCAGTTAATGCATTCTGGGAGCCTTGACGTGTGAACTCTACAGCTCCTCGTTCTTCTTGCCCTAATGCATCCTGCTGAACTTGCCCCTGCTTGGCAGAATTAGCAACAAAGAAGTTCTGATCTTGTACTTGCTCTTCCATAACATCAGGAGCCGCCGCCTGAATATTCAAGCGTTGCATCATAGCTTCTTGATCTGCCTGCGACTGCTGATATTGCTTATTAATAGTGTCCTGAAGTTGCTGATATTGTCCAGCAGTAGCTTGTTTAGTACCAGCATACATTTCTTGAATCTCAGGAATTTCTCCTGCTAGATTTTGAGAAAGCTGATTAAACATACTACCAACAACTTCGCGGTTTCTATTACCACGCTGCTCGGCTGCACCCATTTGAGCACGAAGACGAGAAATGATAGGATCATATTGAGCGTTGGCCATACCCATAGCCTGACGCTGCAACATATCCTGGTCAGCCATATATCGACTGGGGTCCTGTAAAGACTCCAGCTTGGCAATAATATCTTCGATTGTAGGTGGTCTATTCAAACCAGCTAAACCAGTACCAGGAGGACCCATTCGTGCATTAGGACGATTAAAGATTGAGGGAGCTCTTTGAAGTCTACCGGGGGTTGGAGTAAAACGCCTAGGATTACCTGTTGCAGATCCTAAACCAACTCTGAGTGCAACTTCTAAATCATCCCAGAAACCCATAATTAGACTCCGTACTGCTCAGCACGCCGCCTAATAGCAGCCTCTCGTGCAGCCTGCTTCTGTAGTTCTTGCTGAGAAGTGAATGAAGTTAATTCTTGCTGAAGCTGAGATAATGCATCATTCTGTCGCCGAGAAAGATCAGAACTGCGGTTACCGTATTCACGTTCATAATCACCAACAGCCTGACCATACAATCCACTACGCAGTAATCCGCGAGATCCGTAATCAGCTTCAAGATTCTTAAGATCTAACAAACGCTGATCAGCAAGAGCCTTGGTAGATAATTCATATTCTGAAGTTAAACTACCTCGACGCCTCGTTACATCTGCCTGCATGTCTGATAATGCCTGACTAAATTGACGAAGCTGATCATTATAACTCGTGTCAGCATTCAGGAATGCATTAATATCAGGAACTGGACCTGGTCCAGTCATTGGAACATTGACAGGTCGTGAGTATTGTCCACCCGAAGTAGATCGTACTGGAGGATTATATCTAGGGGCTGGAGTCCTTGTCCTAGCCCTTGCAGATCCAGATCCAGCAGCTCCTGTTGTTCCACCAAATACTCCTGACCCAGCAGCACCACTAGGAGAACGACGCGCAGGAGCCCCTCCATAGCCATAATCAAAAGCCATGGTTATACCTTCCTGATTACATCTGCCGAAGCATCTTTTCCATTAAGTTGTGCTTGCAGTCTTCTCAGAACTGCACTACGCCGTGCGGATGCCTTAGCATCTCGTTCCCTGTAACCCATTTTATCTACAGGTCCCATTGTGGGAAATGAACGACCTCCACCGTAGATCTTATTACCAACCGCATAGGGATTAATAGAATTATTCTGTTTAGAGAAGTAAGCCATAACTCCTCCATAATCCCTAGTTGACGCCCTTAGGCACAACCTGCTTAGATTCCGTAATAATTAACATCGTAAACAGTCTAGCAGGCCCATCACTAGTAGTCCCGTTGGTTAATAGACGAACCTCAAAATTGATCTGTCTATATCGTAACCCTTTGAGGAATTTAGCAAACCTTCTAGCTGAGCCTGTTCCTGTAGATAGTACTGTTTCAATAGAGAAAGCTTGTGTAAGAGGAGATCCCCACGGGTTACTACTAATAGATCCCCAAGTAACAGCAGATAATTGTCCCCACGTTACTGATTGGTTTGCCACGATGGGAGTAGCAATACCCGTGATATCTCTGTTAGATGATACGTCAGCACCCCACCACCATAGACGCTTAAATTGGTGGGAGATTGCCATGTCAAAGTTCTTAGTCTTGACACTGCATTCGATATCACGAATGACATCAGCAATATTACCGACTTGATAATTATCAAATGATATAGCTACAGGTAAAGTGTTAGTATTACCTGTAAACAGTAAAGACAATACTCCAAATTCACCGGTTGTCGTAATAGATGAATCTGTCGTCGTGGCAGTCCAACCTACAGGAGGAGTAGATAGAGTACGCCAAATTCTAAGTTTGATTGTAGAACCAGTCAGTTGGAATCTAGCGGTAAACTCCTCATTGGCAGAGTAGGCACCAAAACTAATAGGTCCAACTAAATCTGTTCCAACTCCACCAACAATTTTACTGATGGTATATGTCATCGTACTACCAGTACTAAATGCAAATCTTACTCTGTAGCGATCACCATTTCCCTGTACACGTGCCCTAATCTCAGTACCAATAGAGGCACCAGTAGCAATTACAGGAACAGAAAATGTGACTGTTTGATCAGGATTAACCATTGTCACAGTGCCAACATGACACTGACGAGTTACAGCTACAGAGGTTTGAGACATAACTCCTTTAGTGCCGTTTTTTGAATATTCACTATTGGCACCGCCGCTGTTAATCCAAGCTTGTCCTGTACCTAGATTTCCCCAACCGTTAGAAGTAATCTCATTAAAATCATCAGAATATGTAATAGTTGGATCTAACACTTCCTCATAGGTAGATCCAGATTGCTTATCGTATAATCTGATAATATTTCGATTTGCTGTAAGCGCGGATCCACAGTAATATTCGTCTCCTGTAGACATACGCATCTTAACAATAGGACCAAAATAGTGCAGAACATCTTCTGTAGATTCCCACTCAGACCATGTTCTAGTTCTCAGTCCATATACATAGACATTTCTGAAAAATCTACAGATAAGTCTATCGCCAAGGAGACCTAAGAATAAACTCTCATCAGCAAATGACGTAGGAGCAGTGAAGTCACGAATGAAAGGTACCTTTGTATTGATTCTGTTGAAGTCATAACTGATAATCTCATAAACCCAGCCTTCATGATTAATCACATAAACCTGATTCTCATAGTTGAGAACACAGTACTGCTTAGAGACACCAATAGTACTGCTGATCTTTCTCAAGACAGCATCTGTAGGTCGAATATCATATGCCAAGACGTACGTACTATAATTCTTAAACAACAGTACGTTATCTTGATAAACAGTTAAATCGACCAGGTTCGTACCGTCTCCTTGAGAGACGTCCAGAAAGTTCGCCCCAGGCCAAGTATCAAAATTACCGGGATCAGAGAATGCCAACCGACTGGCATTAGTAATAGAATTAACACCAGGAGCAATAAATAAACGCTCTTTATGAATAACACAGGCCATCCCCTTAGGAATTGCAGCAACAGCTACAAATCCACCTACAGGATCCCACTTACCTCCGGGGTTAGCAGCTCCAGGTTCTGCAACAATATAAACCTTATCTGCATATTGAACCGCTGCGTAAGATTGAATACTAGCAGTTACAAGACCCCATGTAGTACCATTCCAGTGATATACACCATTGGAATTTGAGAAGATTAAATAGTGTGTGCCAGAGAAGATAGCATCACATAATACAACCAGTCGTTCGGTAATGCCTCCAGGGCCTTCAATCTCTTTAAAAGGAGGTCTGGAAACAAGGCTACCATCAATATCAAGCTCGAAATTATGGCAAGTAACCAGTTCAGCGTCAGCAATAGCCGTAGGATCGCTAGCTGTATTTAATCCGCCCAAAAAGGGACCAAGCCTTAATGGCTGAGCACTAGATGGCATTACCAATTATCCTCGTTTAACACAGTGACAGTGGGATAGGAATCCTGAACCTTCCAATCCTCGCGACCTCTTAAAAGATCAATATCCTCTGCAATCTTTGTGGCTTCTCCAGCGGCAGAATCCGGATCTTCATCTAATTCATATGCCTCTCGCATACAATAAGACATAAGTGTGTCATGATATAAGAGAGGAAGATCAGGAGTATCCCCAACCGCTGTAACATCAACTGGTGTTCTATTATAGTAGATCTTGAATGCCGCAGTGACAGCATCAGCAGGTGTGGGATACACAATAAATTTATTAGCGTGAACAGTATAGACTGATGGATTCCCCTTGGCCTGCGCCCCGTCAGACCAACCATCGATGTACTGATTAAATTCAGCCATCGTTAATCCATCAAGCTTAATATAGCTAGTTTGGCCAGCTCCCTTAAACTGTACAAACTTGAGAATAAGCAAATTAGCCGGCAAGGTATATTCCTGCTGGCCTACTACACTGTCTGCTGTTGAAGTTACCTGTAGAAGATCCTCGTTCTTAAGTACAATTTTTCGCTGTCCATCGTTGACCCAGCGAATAATATCAGCGTCAGTTACCTGAACTGCCGACTCGTCTCCGAACTTTCTTCTTACCCGAGTTATGATATCTGAAACGATCACTGTCGTACTTCACCCCATCCATCTTTGCGTAATGCAGCGGGGTATTGAACAAGAAATTGGCCTTATCATGTGCTTCTTCTAACTGATCAATAAACTCTCGTTGTTTGAGAATACGATCAGCCAACTCTCGAGCCTCAATTCTCTTCAGAACATTCCCACGCTCATTATCGGAAACAACAAGACGCTCAAGAATATCAGTAGGAGTATCAAGCTCAGAAGCATACAATACAGGGGAATCCGTACGTGTATCCACCACGATGTACGGTTCTTTGTCTTCACGAGTTCTCTTGTCAGGAGGAATCCACATTAATACGAGATATGAATCATAATCTTGGATAATCCTGGCAAGTCTCTCGAACTCTTCAGAAACCCATTGCCCGTCATCCGTGGGGATAAATACCATTAGTCAAGCCTCACTGCCGTTAATGAAGCCCTATATACAACTGATGCAGTGGCAGCACCGTTAGCATTAACAGTTAATGCTGTAGATCCATCAAGAACTCTACGAACAGTTCCAGATCCAGGAACAGGACTTGCAGTAGGATTCATAACAATACGCTTGAGAACAGATGCCCCAGCCCTGATTTCCATATTATCCCGCTCTGCCGCAGCAGGAGTACCTGCATCTACAGAACACTCAGCCGTAATTTCATAATAACCAGCAGGAAGCGAACCGGATGCAATGGTAACAATTGCAGCATTTGCAGCAGGAGCTGTTGCAGTTCCATATGCAGATACCGAGTTATGTTGCTCTACGACACCCTCAGCAGTACCTCCGTCAGCCGTAGGAAGCTGACGTTCATACCATCTCCGCATCAGATCGTTGATAGTAAAGTTAGCCATATTAGCTCCTTATAAAGAAAGGGACGGGTCGGGACCGCCCCTTTCTTCCCCTATTTGGGCCTACTTGCTATCATCTTCCCTGAGGCGGGCTACTAAATCAGCCTTCTTGCCGGACGTAGATAAATCACGCTCTGAAAGTTCAGTCTTCAGATCATCTACAGTCCAACTATCGTAATCCTCTTCATCCTCAGCTAATAAAGCATCAAGATCTTCTTGAGGCTCAGAGCTGGCAGATGGAGGTACCTGAGATGTGGCGGGATCATCTCTCTTCACAGCATTATCAGGCTGATCAGATTGCGGAGGAACATCTACATCTTCCGCATCCATAGTCACAACTTCCTGATCCTGTGCTACCAATCCCTCTTCCGCAGGATGATCCTCGTGAACAACTTCACTCTCATCAATATATGCACGAGGACCACGGTTCTCATCAGGGTCAGGCTTCGGAAGAGTCTTTGCTACATGCTCCGGAGTGTAAGGAGTAGCTCCATATACTTCCAGCTCAGCTAATGCAGCCTTTGCAGCGGACGCACGCTCCTCAAGAGTTAGTACCTCAACCTCTCGATTCTCCAACTTAGCAAGACGCTCTTCCAAAAGGTCTAAACCAAGAACACCACGGAGATAAGCAATTTCACCCTGTTCCCTTACACTAAGACCCATATTAGCTCGCCTCCGCGATATCACTCAGAAGACCATGCGAATTACGACGGTGAGTTCCAAGCTGGGAATATTGGAACATCATCGTCTGATAGGCGTCATACGCACCAGCAGAAGTAATAATACGCTGCCACGGCGAACCATCACGATCCATGAAGCTCCATTCGCCTTCGCGATAGATCTTCAGCTCCTTCTCATTGATGAAGTACATTCTATTCGGCTGACAGTCAGTATCAGCAACAACAGGAATGTCACCCTCATCAGTAGTGAACGCCAAGCCACTAAAACCACCCTCAAATTTAGTGGTGTTAGTGTAACGACGCTGCTGAGTGAGAAGGTTCGCATACGAGCGACGGACACCAAGAGTAGTGAAAATAACCGTAGTACTTCCACCAAGAGTACGGATATCATCCGCCATCTTGGTCATTAAACCTTCGGATAAAGCCCGGTTCACACCACCATTAGCCGCAACAGTGGCCTTCCAAACAGGCTCAGTAGCAGGGTTAATGTTGTACAGAGTACCCGTATTGCTAACGATCTGCTTGAAACCAATAGTCTCACGCTGCTGAGAACCCAAACGAGTTACAACGTCGTTGACCGCAGTAGAACCGCTAGCATCTGCACCATCATACGTCACCACATTGGTAGACGTGTTAATAGCGGTAATCTCACGAGCAGTTGCACGGTTAGTAGCAAAGGTAGGATCCCAGATGTCGATAATCATACCGACCTCGAGATACTGGATACTATCCACCGTAATAGTGTTAGTACCCTCACCAGTAACTACAGCCATGATTCCATCAGAAGTACCGTAAATCTGACGATTCTGGTCCTTACGGAGAGTCTCCTTCAGACCATTTAATTCCTGATCCAAGGCAGAAGCGAATGCCTGGAAGTTCGACTGTGCTAACTCCATCGTCTGACCAGTTAATGAGGCAGCGCCATAAAGATAGGCAAGCTGAACTCGTGCACTGGCGTACTTCTGCGAACGAGGCTCAGGAAGGACTTCATTCTCATTCCTAGCACCGATACCATGATTACGTCGAGTCCTAATTGGGAACACGACATATTTACCGCCAACCTCAGAGGTAACACCCTCGTTAGTCGACTCAACTCTCTTCAAAGTCTTTACTTCACTCTGAAGCTGGTCACGAATCTTATCCTCATAAACTTCCTTGAGGATATTGGTGACCACCGTCATAGTGGTGGACGCACCGGCCATGTGAACCTTCCTATTGTCTATTTTCCAATGCAGCTTTCTGGAGCATTTGAACAACAAGGTTCTTAGTACCCTTATTATCCAGCTTCCGTACGTCTACATTTTCATTAGGAATAGCACTACCGCCACCCATAAACAGAGGCTTGGGACCTGTAAATCCAAGCTGCTCTGCATACTTCTGCACTGACTGCTTCCAGGTTTGCACTGCCTGATCTACAGATAAACTATTATCTGCCATCAGCATTCCGAGAACATATTGCTCATCGAAATCGCCGTGCGTCTTTCTGGCTGCATTTAAATCATTATCAAGTGCAGCATCTTGTGCGGCGTTTTGCTTCTCCTGGTTACTGGCAACGATAGCCCTAGCCATCATTTCCTGTTGCTGCTTGAGCGTTTGGATTTCATTTAGCCAAGGCTGGTCATCAGCACCAGAATTAGGTTCACCAGATCCTTGTCCAGGCTTATTAGCCGGAGGCTGGAGGTCAGTTAATTGATCCTTATAGAAATCTCCGATGGCCTTGTAAACCATCTTCGGGTCAGACTCTAAGGCATTCAGAAGATTTAACGCAAACTGTGTAGTCTGCGGATCAGCCCCCGAACTAATAACTGGCTTCCACGGCTCATAATCTGAATGTAACTTCTCGAACCTCTTATTTACACCCTGTTCCCAATTCTTGAGAATAGGGGTCATACCTGCGTGATGTTCTTGCGGAACAACACCATAGAGTTCACCCCATGCAGGATGAGTTCCCTGTGGCGCTCCTGAGTCTACAGGATCATTGCCAGCACCCTCAACTGGTTCAGTCATATCAACCTAATTTCTGCTGTACTTCCTACAGGAAGCCTTGGCTTGTTGTATTAATATCCCATGTTCTTACGCTTCTCAGTGATGTCACTAGAAGCATCACCAGTAGAGCTACGATTTAATCTACGCTTGATTGCCTCCCTGTAGCCAGGATTATCTTGACTGACTACAGGCTTCCCCTGCCGCTTGGCTCGTGCAATATACATCTGAGCCATCTTAGGGTCAGACTTCTTCATACTTTCTAACTCTTCTTGGGTCTTAAAGGGCATAGCCCCCTCCTATACCGTATTAATTGTCACAACACCAAGTTCTTCAACAGTCAAATGTGTCTGCGCTTGGACAGTACCAGTTCCTGCACCAGACTGTCTGTTGATAGTACCAACAAAGACTTTACCAGCAGTTGCAGCAGCAGTATAAAAGAACTCAATATATTCCACATATGCCGCACCAGCGATATCAATTGTTCTTGTTTCCAAGTCTGCCATCACTGTGCCAGTTAGGTTATCTTCTCTAAGTCTAATAACAAAGTGTTGCGCTGTTGCACTAGAAACATATCGAACCCAAAGCTTGACTCGATATGTCTTAGCATTTGTTAAGTTAATTGATGGAGCTGTAATGAAAACTTTCTCAGTAGCTCCTGAGGTAGCAGTATCCGCAGTTGTCCTACGGATACCACCCATAAAACGCTCGCGCAGAGCAACCTCAGTGTTGACTTCATCGTCAACTCTGTCTAACTCAGTATCAACGATATCCCAGTTCGCATTTAATAAATCAACATCTGCAAACTCAGCATCATCTGGTTTACTGAGGTTAAAGTTAGCGGTCTGAGTGATTGCCACGTTTTGGCTCCCAACCGGTCTTTCTCATCGTTCCATAGATAAACGCATTCTTGCGCTCACCGGTTAGTCGCCGTTTAATGGCCTCTTGCCTGAGCGCACGTTCCATCTTTTCAGGCATGACTAGATACTATCTGGGTTATCTGCTAGACGTACTGCATAAACCTTGTCATTCTGATTCATCTGATTAATCTGAGATTGAGTATAACTCAGAGCCAAAAGACGGGTATCAAGATTTGCCTCGTCCATGAAGTTATCTAAGTCGACACGACGAGCGACATCACCAGAAGCAGTAGCACCAGCAGCAGCGGGTGAAAAAGTGACAGTAGTAGAACCAGCCACGGCAACATTGGTAATAGTGAAGATCTTCTCTTCTTTGAGAACACCTGCACCAGTGAATAAGACAAACTTGTCACCTCTACGGACTACGTTATTATCATTGGTGCCAGGAGCAGCATTAGCACCAACAAGGGTAGTAGTCGTTCCGGCACCATTGGCAGTGAATAAAGCGGTACCACCTCTAAAGTGTGTAGCAGAGTCAGCCGCAGCAGATAAAGCCTTACGCTTATCTACTACATTGACTCCAGTACTACTTCCTTGCATATGAGCCATTTACATAGCCTCGCCTTCTAACTCAGGCTGTACCTCAGGTCCGGGTTTCTTTTCCCCCTGGGACACATTTTCTTGTTCACCCTCCATCATAGGAGGTAAACCAGCAGCAGCACGGGGATCCATAGTTTGAGTTTCAATACCCAACGCCATAATATGCTGATTAACATGAGCTTCAAATAATGCCTTCGTTTCGGCAGGCAAAGATTCGAAAGCTTGTCCTTTACGATAATTATTATGAATCTCAATATGAATTCTATGATTATCCCAGGTGTTCACAGGAACAATAATAGGCGGAGCAAGTCCATCAAATGCTGTAGGATCAGCTTCCATCATAGCAGCATTGTTCATATTATGTTCCATCATCATTTGCTCATCCACACGAGACATTCTAAGATTCTCACGTTGAGCCTGACGCTGGTCCACCTGAACTTGCTCATAAATCTTATTTATTCCGCCCATGTCCATGACCTCAAGACCCTTCTGTGGATCAATGAAGTTCATTTTCATGAGATCCATAATTAAGGCTTGCTTTGCAGCCTTACTTGTAGGCAAAGCAGATCCTGCTTCAATCCTAATGTCAAGGTTATTATCAAGATCAGACCCCTTGAATGCCATTGCATCAAATGATCCGTCAGGCCCTGTAACTCGTATGATGCGCTCTGTCTGCCAGTAGTCATGCACATAGGACAGAGCCATCTTAGCGAGTTTTTCGATTCCCTCTTCAAGGGAATCAAAAGTGTGACTGAGCTTAGATTCATCCCGTTCTTGGAGATAGGAGATCGCTGTAGCTGCTGTAACTCCCGGAGGAACCTGTCCATGCGTGACTTCATGTTGTCCTGCCAGATCGGCCCAGTCCAATCTAATAGTCTCCAACTCCTGTAGAACATAGTTAGGAAGAGGAGATAAAGGCATAGGCTTGGGCTCAGGAAATCCAGGAATATATTGAATAACCTGACCAGGCTCAGTTGTAATCTTTGAAGGATCTACAGAACCACGAGCAGCTAAAAGCTGGGGTTTGGCCATGCGGTTCTTGGCCTCGATAATCTGACCACGAGTTCTGTTGTATTCCTTCTGAAGCGGAATAAGATCCTCGACAAGGCTCGTACTATAAAACTTCCCAGCAGGAATGTGATCAAACTTACTAAAAGGATACTGGCCATGACGGAAAGGCCATGAACGATAACCTTGAACAATTTGGTCACCTACTACAGTAAAAAATGCTCCTTCAGGGAACATAGGGTGACACTTAGGCTTAATCCAGCATTCCAGAACCAGCACTGATCCTTGATTCTGACCAGTCTTCGTTCCTACTAGATTAAGGAACGAATCCTCTAAAATTTCAGATGCATTCGTACCTACAGGCTTTAACTGAGGGAAGTGCATCTGAATGTATTCCTTGGACTTCGCCTGCGCATGAATAAGCCAAGGCTGTCCCTCTAAGGATTCCTCACGAAAGTCTGGTACACAGATATGAAATGGAGTCTCAGGACTGAATACAATATTTCCTTCATTAGCTTCTGCAAACCCTTGTCCATTTTGGGCGCCTGCGGCGCCGCCTACAGGAAGGGATTGGGCCATGAAATCCCAATAACATTTGATATATCCAGTCCCTGTAATAAGAGTCCACCACATGGCTTGGCGGATCTTTTTCCTTAGATTGTGTTCCGTATATAAGTTGTACCAGATTTGTTCTCCGGCCATAGCCGCATACATGTCACGATCTTCCGCAGAAGCCGGAACCACCGTTGCGTTTGGCCTGTTACCTGTTAACTGAGCTAGTTCAGTCCTAACGGTTGCTCTAATTCTATTAATAACGGGACGGGACCGGTAATACGGCGCAGGCGGTACCCAGAGTTTAGTAGAAGTCGTAGGACCTGCGTTTGGTCGTAAGAGCGCAACATTTTGCTTTCCAAAGAAGAAGGCAAGGTTGAGATACCACTGTCGCTCAGTAATGGTTCGTTGGTTTCTAATTGAGACATACTGATCTTTTGCCCAACGGACAGCATCCTCATAAAACTTCTTTTCTGCGCGCGAGCCATCAGGGGTGATCGCTTCCGATTCAATCCCCGTAGTTACAGCATCAACGCTCATTGTTTATCCATATCAATATGAAGACCGAACTCCTCAAGAGTCTGGGTAAACTCTTGTTGTTCGGCAGCTAGGACACTCTCGAACCCTCTTAATTCTACCAAACGTTGAGCTTCTGTCTGGTCATCTCTAGGAATATACTCATCAGATGTCGAGGAATTTAAGGAGGTCGTCGTCATCTGAGTCAAGCCCGCGAAGGTCGGAAGGTCTCCGCTCATCAATCGGTTGAAGAGTTCGCTCTTTTCCTTCTGGAGTGTCGAAATCAAATTCAAGTTGGTGAGGGTCTCTGTTAACTTGTCCACTCGTTTCTGAAACGCCCGACTCTGGACGAATAGGACGATGATTAGAATCAAGCACAACACCCAGGGCATCCAGTGCATTTTGCAATGCCTCGTTTCTATCGAGTAAATCATTAACCTGGGTACGCTGCGCTAAAATCTCATCTTGAGCCATCTTCCACTGTTTCGGCCCATGATAATCAAATGCTAACGCAACCTCAACCATGCACGACTTCACACATAAATAGACTGTTCCATAGAAATCCAAATCTAATCCGAAATCCACCATCGGTCCCTGGGTAGTGCCACATACAGCACACTTACCCGGAAGCGACGGAGGAGTTCCCTCAATAATCTGGAATCTACTAAGCTGACTAGTCACCAAACACCTCCAAGGTGTTCGTCGATTATATTCCATTCGGTCGGCTTTTCCCTGACCAAATTATCGTCATAGTATCCCACGCGGCCTACAGGAACTGTCTTAGCCCCTATTAACGTTTGCAAACTCATCCCATTATTCTGGCCTACAGGAAGGGCTGGAACATGGAGATCTGGCATAAAGCTAAAGAAATATCGGGCCGCGTCTGTTGCATGGTCATCTTTCTTGTGTAACTCTTCCCTTGGGTTGTTATCGCGTCGCTTCTTAGGTGTGTCATAAATCTTCCATCGAACTCTCTGAAGCTGCCGCACGAGATTCCAACACTTAGGATCTATGACCCAGCGACCCTGTTCGAGATAGCGATTCATCTTCTCGACGCCAATCTTCTGGTCGTTATTCCCCAGCAGCAGAGGAATGCCAGCTTTTAGATAGGCTGTCCTGATTGAATCACCTGTTTGAGCGTTTCGCTGTTCAATGGCAGGGTCTCCCACCCACATATCTGGTACACGGCGACCAGGGAACTTATTCCGTTCATGAATTTCGGCCGCATATGAATCCACGATGCGCTCATTATCATAGAGTTCATCATACGTAATGACAGAACCTTCGGGGGACACTGCATGCCATAGAAATGCCGTATGCGAATGAAGTCCGTGATCCATGGAGACATAATGAGTCCAACCAAGGATCTTCTCTAATTCTCGGTCGCCAAATGAATCCTTCAGGACATGAACGTCAGGATTGAACTTAACGAATGCCAACCCACCAAGTTGAACGAACTTACCCTCTTTACGAGCCTTCCGTTCATTGGCATCCAACCCAGCTAAGGTCTCTTCCATGTCCTCTTTGGAGATATGTGGGTTCTCAGCTGTGTCAATGATGATAACGGTGATGGTTCCACCAGGAACTAACCCCGGCAAAAAGAGGTCATCATATACCCATGTCATACCTTCGACCGGTGTCATGGTGATATACCATGGACCACCAGTATCCATGAGTCTCATCTTACATTCATCGAAAATGTCTTTGGGAGGTTCCTCATCAAAGTGAACAAAATGTCGTGAGGTACCAGCAAACTTCTCTAATTTCTGGTCATACGACATTAACTCTACTGTAGATCCATTTGAAAGAGTGAGAAGGCGATCATTCTTATTATATGAGTCTTCCCAGCTTCCGTTGATAAGATCCGAAGGGGGGAGCCATCTGGCCAGCTCTGGGAGAATAATAAGCTTAATGCCCTCTGTATAGGAGACAGTAACGATGCGCCCTCGGACAGGTGCGTTCGGGACACGTTGATACGGATGATTACCTCGAAGTCTGAAAATATCTTCGCAAATTCCTCCGACAGTTTTTCCGGATCTGTTCCCTCCGATATAAAGTCTACCTTTTGTATTTGCATGATGGAAGATGACCTGCTTATCATGTGGGACATAACGATAAATAGAGCTGCTTCTAATACCAGAACTGAGTAGATTACCCAGATCTGCTAAGGATTCTTGCTTCTTCTTTACCACTAGTTTTTCTCAATAACAACAGAATAATTACCTAAAATATCAACTACATCAGGCCCTGGTTCTCCTGCAACTCTTGTTAAAGTAAAGTTGAACGATACCTGAGTTCCATCCCCTAAAGAACCAGATCCAGAAAAATTCTTTACATAAAAAGTATTTAAGCTCCCTTCATTACCATTATGACCCTCTGAATCACTCATACTTAATGAAGTAAAACTATCTAAACGTAGTTCCTCACTCATGGTATTCTCCCATCAGTAAAGTCAATAACTTGAGCAAGCATAGATATAATACTATCCTCACTCGCCACAGTATTTTTAGTACCAGTGACAGTGAGGCCCAGACCTGCCCCGATCTTTCTCGTACTTTTTCCATCATGCACATGATCCCCGGCCGCTGCCTGATCATGTTTAATGCCCAGAGTATGATGATGTGCTGTCTGTGAACTATCCACATCATCTCGTGCATGTATGGCCGCTGTAGTACGTGGATCTACAGAGGGGGGGCCTTTTTCGTTTTTAATTCCACCGAAGGGATCATCTTCGAAAACTTGGGTCATATTAACTACCCTTTAATTCATTATCTTGGATTTAGCCCCTGCGGTAGAACCGGCCTACAGGACCTGCACCGAAACCAACAGGCCACACAAAATGCAGAGCTAACAGTGCGAGTCCCAACGCGATCAGATTCCAATTCCCAGCCGCAACCTCCATGAGACCTAAGATGAAGGCAACCAAGAAACAAACAAACGCAGCAATGGCTAACATTATATGACTACCTCAATCTCTCTTGGAGAAGGTTCTCCACCAGCAAGGACTGTCTGAATATCTCTAGCAATCGCGTTCAGTGTAGCCTCGTCACGCACGTGGGTCTGGATGATCTGAATCAGCTTGTGAATAATAACTCGAGCATTTTGCTCTACAGGGGCGGATCGTCCTGTTAACTCATTATAATATTTAATAGCATTCACATCCCCACGCTCTACTGCCTTGAGCAAGGATTCTTGTGAAACATGAAGAGAATCCTCAAAATTTCTTGTGGAGAGGGAATGGACATATTGTTTGAACTCAGGGTTCTTCATCCAGCCGTTCCAGGTCTGGATTGAGATACCTGCGTTTTTTAATCTGGCACGTAGCGTAGCACCACTTGTGTAATCTACAGCAATGAGGATAGCTGTGATTTGTTCATTCGTCAGACCGTGTAGGTCTGTTTGAGATGGCAGGGGGATTCCTCGGTTGCTGAGACCCTTGAGGAAATACTCGTTGCCAAGTGCTTTCTCTAAATCAAAGCCCTCCTCGGTTGCTTTAATTTGGCTTGGCTTGGGCCATCTTCCATATCTGTGATAGTAGAACTCGATGTCTACGAGTGCTGCGACTTGGACTGGTTCCATAGGCATATATTAATTCTAGCTCACTGTTTGCTCTATGTACTGTGGGAAAGGGAACCACGCCTACGGCTGGAAAACACAAACTCGGGACAACATGTTGGAAAATAACTAACAAACCATTTGGTTTGTTTCTCATCCCCGTTAGTTATTAACAAACTATACCCGGCCGGAGTTCGTTGGTTAATTCCTAACAGACCGATCAGTTCGTTATCTACACACATCCGATGTGAGATCACAATAAGATAACGTATAACTCCAGAGCATTGACATGATTTCCTGTAATTGAAAGAATGGTTCTAGACAAGCAATAGGGAAACAGAAAGGGCCTACAGAAATGATCGCATTGCTTGTGCGGGATGCTGAGATTGACGGTGTCTGGCATGTTCACATTGATGGACTGCCATTTGGAAATCTCATCGCTGATTTCGCTGAAGATCTCGGACATGAGGTCTACGTATGGGAAGTTGAGAACGTGTGGGGGCGTGAGTTTGAGTTCTTGGATGAGGCATTGGCTGACCTTGTCAGGCATTACAAGTCCCTGGGAACAGGCATCTGATCACATTCACGTACAATTGAATATATGTGGCCCGGAGATAATAGCCCATCCTCCGGGCCACTGTCCTATGTGGATGATCAACATCCAAGCCCTGACCTGCCAAAACCGGGTAGAACCGAGAGCTGCGAGCCCTGAGACCCTCAAAAACACTGTCCAGAAACGCCTGTAACAAGATCAACAGGCATCGGAAGTCCAATCACCCCAGAAGCCCTCGAATTAATGTCACAGGACCAATTTAGATGATGATCAGCTTTGTCTGGGCTAATCGTTCCTCATAGCCCAGTCTGCAATAAGTCATACATTGAACCTAACCCCCTGAACAGGCAAAACGCCCAATTCTTATAAACCACTTTCAAGATCATCTTAATTGATTGAACAGACGCGACGTTTCCGCAGGTCACAGCCTCGTTTATAACCGTCTACAGAGGACAGTATTCATACCTTAACCTACACCCCCTCTGACCAGGGCTTTTGCAGGCTTAACACGTTAGTGCTATAGTCTAAAGCACTGCCTGACCAGGCATTTCAACCACTACGAAAAACCGCTTGTTGATCTTGAGGGAGATAATATGCCACGTGCAAAAGATGTACTAGCACCAAGACAACGTCGAATTTTAGGCATATTAAGAAATGAGAACAAAGCACTAACAGTTAGAGAGCTAGTAGATAAGTCTGGCTATCATTCAGTTGTCATATCAGGAGATATGAAATTCCTTACTAGTATTGGATGTGTAACACGATTAGTAGGACCTCGTGGTGGATACAAATACACGTTCCTATCTTCTGTTCCAGCAACACCCGAAGAACCTAAAACATATAAAGTTGAGCCACTAAATAGAGACATGATTATTAAGTACTTACGTATTGTGGCAGACAAAGAATATACCCCCAAATTCATGAGACATGAGAACTATCAGTATGTGCCATATGTAGCAAATCGTCTCATTTCTCTTATTCATGATGCCGCACACGGTGCAGAGATTCCAAGAGACAAGTTACAAGATCTTAGGCAAGACCTTCGTAACTATCTCACATACTTGGAAAGTGCTATGAAACTATTTGGCGGACTAGTGGCTACTCCAGAGCTATGGGAACCAAGATCTATAACACAGTATGCAGCCACAGACAGTGAACACCAGTCTACAGAAAGTTAACTGAAATACTTGGGTTCATACCTTGACATTGCCCAGTTCATACGATAGACTTGTGCCAAGCAAGACAACCAAACACCAGAACCAAGGAGTTAACAGCATGAGTTATGCGGACACCATTGATCGCACCGTTGGCGCGGTCTTGGATTATTACGCCGCTGATGTGAAGGCATTCGCTACTGTAGATGGTCGTCTCAAGGCTGCTGATGGCGATCGAGAGGCCGCACTCAAGGATTACCTTGAGAACAGTGATGATCCACAAATCGTCAAGCTGCGAGATGCGGTCAAGGCTGCGCAAGAGAAGATGCGTACCCTTGCGGAGAAGAATGTGAAGAGTGAGACTCTTTCGGATGAGGACAGGAATAACCTGAACAAGGAAAGAGATGAACTCAAGGAGAAGTGTGTCAACGGTGTGAAGGCTGTGCACATGATTATGACCACTTCTGTAGGCGCAAATGTGGACTCCGAGAAGGTGAACGCTGCGCTTGAGGAAATCGGCACGCCATACAAGAGCGGCCGTGGTCGAGCTGCGGGAACTCCGGGTTCGAATCTTCCCAAGGCTAGTGTTTCATTCGTGATTACCTCGGATGCTGCGCCGAACAACCCGCAGAACTTCGACACATTCACTACGGCCGCAAAGCACTTGAACATCAGCGTTGAGGCGTTGCAGAAGTTCTATGCACGTGCTGCGAATGTGGAGCACAGTGAAATTGCTTCTGTAGACAAGCCGCTTGAGTTCAAGTTGACCCATGGTCAAGGTGGGGATCTTCCGGCATCGTCTGTTGATTGGACCGTGAAGACCACGCCAAAGGAGCGCAAGAAGCCCGGTCCTAAGCCGGCGACTGCTCAGGTTAGTGGTTCGCCGAAGGCCGCCTGATCTGATTTATTGGTTGAGATATCTACCCCTGTAGGTATCTCTTCCTGTAGACCAGAAAGGCTGGACACATAATGTCTGGATTGACTCTTAATATCGTGATCAATGGACTTATGCTGGGTAACTCGTTTGAACGTGACCTAGACGATGCCGGCGGAGTCGAGATCGTAAGACCATATAGTGGTAGAACTATTAGTCATATTGTTAGTGGATTTAGCAAGGAATATGGTGGCTATGGTGGAACCGCTGAGGTTGATATCAAATGCATGAATAACGGATGCTGGGCTTTAGATGGGTGGCGACAGATCTAGTCTGTAGGTCCCTGTAGCTCAATGGATAGAGCACTGGTTTTCTACACCAGCGGCTGTAGGTTCGAATCCTACCAGGGATGCGCTGTACTTAATCTATTAACTTGACTTCCTGTAGGCTTTGTGGTATGCTCCGCATGATGTTCGGCAATGAAACCAAATGGGAATTTGATGTGGCTATGCACATTACTCAAGGCTGGGATTACATGTGCTGATCGTCGCCGGATAGAAATTCTCGCTGAGAACTATATGCCATGGCTTCTGTAGGTGGGGTTGTGGTCACGGATATGTATCTCCGAATCTAATTATATGCCGGGTTCCTGCCGGATGGGTGAGAGGATGGTTGTTCGAGTCTGGCGCAGGAAGAGTAAACCATTCCTGTAGGCCCAAGTAGGACGCTATATGACATGACTCATGGCAGACCGAAAGGATTAGGGTTCGATTCCCTTTTCGAACACGTCAATATAATGAAAGGATAGATAATGTCCCTGATTGATCAATTCGCACAGGCTATTGGAGTTCCCATTGAGGAACTTGAACAGCGCGCTCGTGCTGAGATGCGAGAGTCTGCTGAACAGACTGTTCCCATGGTTGTGGAGGCTTACGACACTGCGTTGCAGGGAAATGACGGTGACGAGTTTCAGACAAAGATGAACTTTGCTTCCGCGCTGATCATCAAATACCAGGGCGACCCTCTCAAGATGGCCGTTCTTTTGGTGAACATCCTCGGAGAACTGCACAAATCTCAGAAGGGATAGATAATGTCCTCAGTTAAGAACGACCGCCGCGCAAAGGACAAGGCTATGGCGGCTTACCTCAAAAAGCACGGAGTCGTAAGAACTACTACGGCATGTCCTCATCACTGCGGTGCACATCCTCGAGTCAATGCTGGGATGTTGACTCATTTGGTTGTGTGTCGTGGTGCCCGTCGAAAGGATAACCGTGCAAAGGTTCGAGGCTAACACTTTCGAATGGTCCTCGCAAAGCCTAACGAAACCTGAACGGCCGCACCCAATCAGGAAAATTCCTGGAACACGTAACGCTCGCTGGGATCGTTACATTGGGCGCTGGGTTGTGGGAAAGTTGGCGAACGAATACAAGGAGCAAGATGATTCAACCGGGAGAGACAATCGTAGTCACGGACGGCGGACGATCATTCACCGGAAGGCTAGTCGAGTTTAGCTCTGACTATGATTGGCACGAGAAGTCAGGCACAATTACGGTTGACGTAGTAGATCTCAATTTCATTGGCCAATTCGGAGCGGCTAATTGGGAATACTACGTACCTTCCCTAACTGAATAGCTTTATCCCGGTGGCCTAGCCGCTAGATAAAAGTAGGTAACATCTTCATGAGTGAGATGAAGTCAGTCATTAAAGCGGCTGCGTTCCTACTGCCACCACTCTTTTAATTAAATACAGAACCACTAGCTCAATGGCAGCTACCATGGCAGGTTATAGGTTCGAATCCTATGTGGTTCACGTCAAATAATATCAGGAGGATATAATGCCACTCCCCCGACACCCAAATCCAGATGACAAGCCGGCTGCCTTTGTTGACTATGTGGAGCGACCGGCTATTATCAAGCCTGATGGTTCTGTAGAGTTCTTTACTCCAGAGTTGATGGAACTTGAGACCAATCAACTGAGAGTTATTGCCAACGTCGCGGGTGGACGTTTGGTTTGGAAGAAATATGAACTCAAGTATGTGGAGCCTGAGACTGGTTTCTGTCTGCGTAAGAATTGCTGGGCGCTTGCGGACAAGAGCCGTAAGGATGGGGAATGTGGTCTCCATTCTTAAATATCAATTCTCAGGTATTGAACTTGAGTCATTGATGCGCACCTATCAAGGTGTCACGTACCTTCCTGTAGGCCGTTGTCATTTCTGTAGGTCGGCTCTATATGAATACGGCTATATGGAAGGTAGTTGGAAGAATGTACCTACAGAGGTAGACGATGATGGGGTCATCGTTCCTGTAGATTGCTGTGAGTCTTGCTACCGTCATTGGGGTCATACAGTATGACTAAAGAAGAGGTCCTTAGTAAGCTATCTGAACTCGGAAATAAGCGTGCCAGTCTACAGGAACAGTGGACTGAGCTAAATAACGGTGCCAAAGAAAAGGCACAAGAGCGCGACACAATTAAAAAGGCATACGATGAAATCAAGGCTCGGTTTGAGGAAGCCGAAGCTTTATTTCAGGCTGCCAAAACAGACCTCAGTACTTGTGAAAAAGAAGGTACTCAGGTTAAGGATGAGATTGAATCCCTGCAACGTGAACTCTCTCGAATCTTGGACGCTGAGAAAATCCATGCGGATTATCTCGCCCAGATTGAAGAGTTGCGCAATGCGTCGCTGAGTGCTACGTGGCGTAAAGAAAATCGTGGTGATGGGTTTGGCGCATACGAATACCAGATTGACGGCGCGTTCCATTTGGCCACGGCTAAATGTGCGCTGCTCGGGGATAAACGTGGTCTTGGTAAGTCACTGACCTCTCTTATCTTTGCTGATCTGATTGACTCGCACAAGTGTATTATTATCTGTCCATCGGGATCTCAGAATAACTTTATTCGTGAGATTAATCTGTGGACTCCCCACCGTACACCAATCAAGATTGGGCAGATGCCTAAGGCACAACGCCAATACTTGCTTGGTGCACTTGTGCATGCGCCCACTTGGACAATCATTCTGAACTATGAAGCCTGGCGCAGAGATGAGACATTGATTGATGATCTCATTGTATTGAAGGCTGACACATTGATTGTGGATGAAGCCCATAATGCTAAGGAAATGAAGTCCATCATTGCACAAGGTATCAAGCGACTGAGGTTTGGCTGCAATGAATGTCCTGGGTGTGGATATGCTAGGTGCTCTGTAGAGGATGACACGCCATGGGTTGCTAAGTGTAAGTGTGGGCTTGAAGCTAACATCCGGGAGTTTAACTCGGTTAAGAACTACCTTCCGATGACTGGTTCATTCATTTTGAACAAGCCCCAGGAGCTATTCCCACATTTGCATCTCATTGATCCTAAACTATTCCCTGATGAGAAGACATATCTTCGTGACTTCTGTATTCAGGGTGCGGACCGTAAGTGGCGATTTCGTCATGGTGGATCTGAGGCTCTACTCAAGAAGATAGGTCCACGTTATCTTGCACGTGATAGGCAGAGTGCCGGAGTTATTATTCCTCCAAATGCTGTTGTCGAGCATGTTATTTCTACAGAGGAATTCGCTGGCAAGTATCCCAAGCAATATGCGGCATACGAGCAGGCTCGGAAGTACGCACAGATTGTACTTGACCCTGACAATCAAAAGGTCATGTCAATTAGTATCTTCCTCACTCTGCTTATGAGGCTACGACAGGTTCTCGTGTGGCCTAATGCTATTGAGCTACATGTGACCAATCCAGAAACAAAGGAAAAGGAGCTATACGGCAAGCTTGAGGTTTATGAATCTTGCAAGCTAGATTATGCCACCAAGCTGATTAAGGAAATCAATGAGGAGGCAGACAGAGTTGCATTGATGTCTCAGTTCAAGCCTGGTCTTCATGAGCTACAACGTAGGCTCGGTTACAGAACTGCTGTTTATGATGGCTCGACCAGTCGTCATATGAAGGATGTTATTGAGCTGGACTTTGATCGTAGGACCATGCCTAAGCATCCTAAGTATGACAATGTGTTGGCCAATTATAAGTCCGGTGGCGTTGCTTTGAACTTCACTGGTGCAGCTCACATGGTTTTGCTGGACCGCGAATGGAATCCCGCAAAAGAAGATCAGGCAATTGGCCGTATTGATCGGCTGGGTCAGACACAAGACACAGAGACTCATATCATTACTGTAGAGAACACTGTGGACTCATGGATGGCTAAGTTGATTGATGCTAAGGGTCAGTTGGTTGAGGGATTCGAAGATAACGCCAAGCTATTCCAGGCCGCTTGGGATGCCCTGAGAAGTGGGGAAATGTAATGAAAGTTGTCCTTAATCACACACTGCAAAATGGAAATTACGATCAACTCCTAGTAGGGAAGGATCATGTATTCAAGAACTCAGATATTGAGACTGAGGGTTTGTATTTAAGGAGTGAGAAGACCACTATTTTCTATCCGTGGCATATGGTTAAATCTATCCAGTGGTACGCTGATGAGTAAGTGGGATGAATGGCCTGGAGTTGAGCCGCATAATTGTCATTTCTGTGGTGAGTGGCTAATTCATGGGTATCAATCAAATGGCGAGCGTCATTATCTTAGCGACTGCCGCCCTGATCTTGTGGAGCATGAACCAGGTGAGCTATGCACGTGGTCATATAAAGATCCATCTGACTGTTATGCATACCAGGATCATGATACAGAACAGTGGACCGATAAACACGAACATTTCTATGAGGATGAACCAATGTAATGCTTGATATGAGTGGTGCTATGTGGGCTATTTACAACTATTTAAATGCGGGGGATCATCTCACTCATAAATTCAGCCTACAGAAGAACGGCGAAGGTATATGGAGAGCTGAGATCTCTTATCAAGATAAGAACGGTAGTACGATTTTGGGAGTGACCAGTGAAACTCCTATTGGTGCTGTCGAATCATTATTCACGATACGGGATAACGAATGAGTGATATGGGACCAGGCCCGTGCGAAACGTGCGGTGAGGATTTAGAGATTCATACTAGAAAACAATTAAGGGAGTGTGTGAACCATGAAAATGCTACTGTTAAGTCTGATGATTTCGATTGGTTTGGTCCTAGCGGCTGACTTACCTGTAGATGAGACTGCAATTCATGGCGGTATGCCGTTAGGTCCTGTAGGTTCGGGATTAGTAGGAGCGGGGATTTTCTGTGCCTGAAAAGGATTTGGTCTGCAAGAAATGTGGTAATAGTAGAAAATACACTCACAATATGGTTGTGAGTGGGAAACGAGTGCGTCTACAGGGTCCCTGTCCTGATTGTAGAAAGGGGAAGTTTGAACAGTGGGTCCGAGAACAGAATAAATAACTGTCCTACACCCAATAAAGTAGCCTATGGTAATGAAGTAGATGCTATTGTCCAATGTATTTGGATGAGGATCAAATATGGAACATTAACTTGTTACTACGGCTGTAGGTGTGGAGTTTTCCATTTGACAGACAGGGCTGGCAAAGGTAGAATAACAACTTTAAGGGTGAAGACATATGGTACTAGCATCGTGGTTGTCAAAGAAGCTGGGTGAGCTATACACAGGGACAATGTTAGTGGAGAGTAAGACTAAGAAAGAACTCAGAGAAGATCTTGAGGATGCTTTGGCCTATCTCTCGCAATATGTAGATCCCTATCCCTGTAGATTTGATCATCATGGTAGTTGTCAAGAGCACCATGACGATGCTGGAGACGGTCGCTGCCTTAATCAGGTTGCCATTGATTTCCTGAAAAGAAGTGGAGTTGAACCTTTCCAAAATGGCTAAGAAAAAGCTGCCACTGCCAAATCCACGTTGCCCAAAGGGTGGCGTACATAATGACCTAGGTCGACAGTATGAAAAGGGAGGAAAACTATACACTTGCTGTAGTAAGTGTGGGGTTGCTGTCGCCGTAGATGATATGAAGGATTAATAATAATGGCTAAAAAGAAGTGTGAACTGTGTAAGAAGGAAGTTTCATCGACATGGCCACGTATTGTAGGAAAGAAACGCAAGATGCTGTGTGATGATTGTAAAGATTTCTATCCCAAGCCACACGAGGTATAATGGCCAAGAACCATAAACACTCGCGTGGTTGTTGGGATAATGAACTCATCTGTAGAAAGACAGCGCATGTCCATAAAAAGGGTGCGTATGGCTGCTATGGACCAGATGATAAAACTTACAGTTACCCTCAGTGTGGTAAGAAACCGCATGTTCATTCACCTGACCTTGGTTGTTACAAGCGAGTGAAACGATGTGGATACGGAGATGGGTCTGAATAATGTCCAAGGATGATTTTCCTGAGGGAAATTTCATTGCAGACATGGTAAAACATGCTGCTGAATCTTCCCTGAAGAAGATAATAATTGAGTTGTTAATACAATCCTACACTGATCGGTTTGGGCATCCTCCACACATTACTGCTTTCTGCAAGCTGGAAACTAATAACTGTGAGGAGTTTATTATCCAGCCAAACATGTCTGACATTGAAGGACCGGAGGAGATCAGACATCTCCAGGCTGAGCCTTTGCGTGTTCGTATTGATTTCGTCTCCAAGGATTACGTTGGGGATTTCCTTGCGAAATCACTGGGCGATGTGCTAGCCTAGATGTAGGAACACCAGAGAGTTGGGTAGACCTCAGTAGTTGAGTCCCTGAGGATGAGACCCCAGCCGAACAATCCAATAAGGTAGCATTCCTACTGAGGTCTACCCATCAAGATCGCTACCTAGGAGCGTTTCGGCTGGTCAGGGGCACATTTGACAGATTATGGACTCTGTGCTACTGTCTGTGTCGGTTGGGAAATATCGGCTGGGAAATTGCGACGTTTGAAACTTGAATAGGGTGAGTTGGGTCGGATTGTTGTCGGTTAACTGACTGTTAATCAGGTGGTTGCGAGTTCGAGTCTCGTCAGTCTTAGGACTGTAGCTCAATTGGCAGAGCGCTTAAACGCCGGTGACTACTACTTTATCCAACTCACCTAAAAGACTTACATGTCTTGGGTCGGACTGAAATCGGTTAACCCTTGGGAGGTCGAGGTCGCAGGTTCGAATCCTGTCCAACAGCAATAGCTGTTAGGTAGCTCAGTTTGGTAGAGCGCGAAAAACATCGGTTTCTAAACATTTATCCAAGCCATGTTTTAACGAGTAACGGGTCGGATTGAGATTGGTTATCTCCTGCAAAGAGGGAGACCCAGGTTCGAATCCTGGCGCCAGCTCACTTGCTGATGTGGACGAGCGGCCTAAGTCACCAAAACATCAGTCTCTATTATTTATCCGTTACTTAGGATGGGTCGAATGTGCTATCGGTTATCAGAGGTTCGATTCCTTTATGGGCCGCCTGGCCCATGTCCTAGGGTTGGTTCTAGGATCCGGTGCCAAATCATTTATCCATCCTGTTTAAGATAAAAAATAAACCGAGGCTGGCGTAGCCTCAACCGCGTTTGTCAGGGTGTGCTTTAAAGTTGCGGGTCGGACTGGAGTCGATTATCACTGTTAATAGGTAACTGTAAAATATCGGCACCAAATCATTTATCCGCAACGCATGTCTCCGCTAGGAAGATACTAGTTAGGGTCCTACTGTCTGTCGAGTCAGGCCGGAGACTCTTAAGTCACGGGTCGGAATGAATCGATTACCTTAACCTCTCAAGTTAAAAACGTGTCGGTTCAGTTAATTTAT
>Ga0081538_10000424_pt1 | contig 47554 bp, 42 predicted proteins | sample TabmetS5T2R1_FD_71022 | JGI IMG/M metagenome (GOLD analysis project Ga0081538, IMG submission 71022) | Tabebuia heterophylla rhizosphere microbial communities from the University of Puerto Rico - S5T2R1 | ecosystem: Host-associated > Plants > Roots > Rhizosphere ... | reverse complement strand
TCACGGCTGGCCTTGGCGGCCCTGCGGCTCGCCCTGGCGGCCCCGCGGGCCGCCCAGCGGCCACCCGTGGCGGCGACGGCGGCCCCGCCGGCCGCGGCCCGCGCGGCCGCACGCCGCGCCGCCAGGCGCCCCCTGGCCGCGGCCTGGCGGGCGGTCTGCGAGGTCCCGGCCGCGGAGGCCCGGCGGACCGAGCCGCCGGTACGGGTCAGCATGTCCGCCGCGTCCCGGCCGGCCTTAGCGAGCCGGTCGCCGAGGCTCGGCGGCTGCCGGCGCCTGGCCCGGAGCACGGCCGCCGCCGCCCCGGCCGCGGCCAGCGCGAGCGCCGCCAGCCCGGCGACCACCGGGCGCCGCGCGCCGCCGTTGCGGCGGTCGGGCAGGACGGCGGTCACGTCGGCCTCCAGGCGGGGGGCCACCGCGGTCGGTCCCGCCGCGGGTACCGGCCGGGTCGGCTCGGTGGTGGCGGTCCCGGCGGTGACCGACCCGGAGGCGCCGCCCGCGGACGGGCCGGTGTCGGTGGCCGGCAGGCCGCTCGGGGAGGACTTGGTGGTGTACTCCATCCCGTAGTGGGCGTAGAGCCGGGCCTCGTCGGACTCCGAGAGCTCGACGTCCGGCGCCAGGCGGGGCGCCTCGCGGACCCGGCCGGGGTCGTGGGGGACCCGCACGACGTCGCCGACCTGCGCCGCGTCGGCGAGCGGGACGAACGTGCGCGAGTTGCCGAACAGGCCGGTGTGGACCAGCACCCATTCCGGCTGCCTGGTGGTCCGGTCGACGTAGACGGCGTCGATCCTGCCGACCGGCTCACCGGCGGCGAACAGCGTGAGGCCACGCCAGGAGCGGGCCTGCTCGATGGTTGGTAACGTCATCGCATCCTCCGCGCCGTATCGGTCAGCGTACTCGCGGGTGACAACTCTGCAGCACGGTCTTGCCCGGGAAGCGTTCCCTAACCTATTCCTTCCCGCCACCTGGCGGTCCCAAGCCCCGGCCCGGCCCGCTCATGCCAGCCTGGTGCGGCGGCCGGGAGCCAGGGCGGCGGCGACGTCGGCGGCGAGCCGCTCGGCCTCGGCGACCTGGAGGGTCGACACCGTGACCCGGATGCCCGGCCCGCTGCGCAGCCGGAAGCGCTCGCCGGTCAGCACGGCCCAGCCGGCGCCGAGCAGCCGCCGCACGGCCGTGCCCTCGTCGGCGACCGGCACCCAGACGTTCAGCCCGGACCGGCCGTGGGCCGCGACCCCGCGCGCGGCGAGCTGGCCGACCAGCGCCTCGCGGCGCCGCCGGTAGGTGTCGCGTCCCAGCTCCAGCAGGGCGGTCCCGCCCGGCGCCGACCACAGGGCGGCGGTCAGGCCCTGGAGGTGGTGGCTGACCCAGCCGGTGCCGAGGAACTGGCGTCCCTGCACCCGCGCGACGGTGCCGGCGTCCCCGGTCAGCATGGCCAGCCGCAGGTCGGGCCCGAGCCACTTCGACACCGACAGGACGTGCGCCCAGCGGCGCCGGTCCTCACCGGCCAGGGTCACGCAGGGCGCGCCGGCGACCGGACCGGCGTGGTCGTCCTCCACCACCAGCACCTCGGGGTGCGCGTCCAGCACCCGGCGGAGCTCGCCGGCCCTGGCGTCGGTGGCGGCCGCCCCGGTCGGGTTCTGCGCCCGCAGCGAGGTGACGAGGGCGACGCAGCCCCTGGAGAGCGCCTGGTCGAGCCCATCGGGGAGCGGGCCGTCGTCGTCGAGCGGCACCGGTTCCGCCCGCAGGCCGAGGGCGCGGATCAGGTCCAGGGCGGGCGCGAAGCCGGGGTCGTCGACCGCGACCGGGTCGCCCGGCCGGAGGTGGGCCTGGAGGACCCGCTCGACGCCGTCGAGGGCCCCGCCGACCACCGCCAGCCCGCCGACCGGGACGCCGTTGGCGCCGAGCTGCCGCTCGGCCAGGTGGGCCAGCTCTGGCAAGACGGGCTCCTCGCCGTAGAGGCGGTGGCGCCGGTCGGCGGCGGCGAGGGCGGGGTCGAGCGGGGGCAGCAGCGCGGGGTCGGGCCCGCCGGAGGTCAGGTCGCGGACCCCGGGTGGGAGCGGCACCGGCCCGCCGACCGGCAGCGGCGGCCGCGCCGCGACCACGGTCCCGCCGCGGCCCCTGGCCGTGACCAGGCCGCGGGCCCGCAGCTGGGCGTAGGCGGCCGCCACGGTGGTGGGGCTGACCTCCAGCTGGAGCCCGAGCCGGCGGATGGCGGGGAGGCGGTCGCCGGGGCCCAGCCGGCCCTGGCGGACGGCCCGCTCGACGCTGCCGGCGATCTCGGTCGCGGTCGCCCCGGTGATGAGGCCCCGTTCGCGCTCCTCCATCGCCGCTAGGATAGCGCCGAGCCGCTGGGCATCGTCGCTGCTCAGGAGCGACACGGCGACGTCCCTGGGCTGAAGCAACCGAGGCGATGGAATGCGGCGTCCGCGTCCGCGAACCGTCCGCAACCCATCGCCCCGGCGAGGTCGGGCCCCCCCTTGGCGCCCCCCCTGCGGGGCGCAGTCTCCCCGGATCGGGTGGGGGGCGTCGAGGCCTAAACCCAAGTTGAGCCGATTGACCTAGTGAACCAGGTCGCGAACGGGCCATCGAGGCTAGTCCGGCGGGGTGGGCCGCTGTCCACCGGCAGCGTATGGCGCGCCAGCCCGGCGGGAGGCAAGGTGGAGGCATGGAGCGGGCCGACGAGGGCTGGATGCATGCCGCGCTGGGCGAGGCGCGGGCCGCGCTCGGACACGGCGACGTGCCGGTGGGGGCCGTGGTGGTGGCCGCCGACGGGATCGAGCTCGGCCGGGGCCGCAACCGGCGCGAGCAGACGGGCGACCCGACGGCGCACGCCGAGCTGGAGGCGTTGCGGGCGGCCGCCCACGCGCTGGGGCACTGGCGGCTGGACGGCTCCACCCTGGTGGTCACCCTGGAACCGTGCACGATGTGCGCCGGGGCGCTGGTGCAGGCCAGGGTCGGCCGGCTGGTGTTCGGCGCCGACGACCCCAAGGCGGGCGCGGTGACCTCCCTGTTCGACCTGGTCCGCGACCCGCGCCTGCCGCACCGGGTCGAGGTGCGCCGCGGCGTGCTCGCCACCGACAGCGCCGAGCTGCTGCGCACCTTCTTCAGGGAGCGCCGCACCGCGCCCTGACCGGCCGGCGGCCGCGGCCCGGCCGGTGCCGTTCGCTATACTCCGCAACGGCAAGGTGCCAGAGCGGACGAATGGGGCGGTCTCGAAAACCGTTGATGTCGCAAGGCATCCATGGGTTCGAATCCCATCCTTGCCGCACGGCGCGGCCTCATCGGGCGCGGGGGAGCGCCTGGCGGCTGCGCAGGAGGTGGTCGCGCTCGGCGGCGTTCTCGGTCAGGGCGATCGCCGCCTCGTAGGCCTGCGCCGCCTCGGCGTCGCGGCCCAGGCGCCGGAGCAGGTCGGCGCGGACGGCGTGGAGGACGTGGTAGCCGCCGAGGTCGAGGCCGTCGACGAGCGTGAGCGCCGCCTCCGGCCCCTCGACCTCGGCCACCGCGACCGCGCGGTTGAGCGCCACGACCGGGCTCGCGGCGAGCGCCTGGAGCTGGTCGTACAGCTGCAGGATCTGCCGCCAGTCGGTGGCGGCCGCCGTCGGCGCATCGCTGTGGACGGCGTTGATCGCCGCCTGGATCTGGTACGGGCCCGGCTGGTTGCGCCGCAGGCACCGCCGGACGATGGCCTGGCCCTCGGCGACGAGGCCGCGGTCCCAGCGGCCGCGGTCCTGTTCGGCCAGCAGCACGAGGTCGCCTTCCGGGGTGGTGCGGGTGGCGCGGCGCGACTCGACCAGCAGCATCAGCGCCAGCAGCCCCATGACCTCCGGTTCGTCGGGCATGAGCTCGGCCAGGAGCCGTCCCAGGCGGATCGCCTCGGCGCAGAGGTCCTCGCGGACCAGCTGGTCGCCCGAGCTGGCGGTGTAGCCCTCGTTGAAGATGAGGTAGACGACCGCCAGCACGGCGCGGAGGCGGTCCGGGAGGTCGGCCTCGCTCGGGACGCGGTAGGGGATCCTGGCATCGCGGATCTTGGCCTTGGCGCGCACCAGCCGCTGGGCCATGGTCGGCTCGGGCACCAGGAAGGCGTGGGCGACCTCGGCGGTGGTGAGCCCGCCCAGCAGCCGCAGCGTCAGCGCGACCTGGACGTCGGCGGCCAGCGCGGGATGGCAGCAGGTGAAGATCAGCCGCAGCCGGTCGTCGCGCACCGCGCCCTCCTCGGCCGGTTCGCCGCGCGCGTGCAGCAGGGCGGCCTGCGCGTGCCGGTCGTCGCGGGACGCCTCCCGGCGGAGGCGGTCGACCGCCCGGTTGCGGGCGGTGGTGACGATCCAGCCCGCCGGGCTCGGCGGCAGCCCGGCGGACGGCCACCGTTGCACCGCCGCGGTGAACGCGTCCTGGACCGCCTCCTCGGCGACGTCGATGTCACCGAAGACGCGGACCAGGACGGCCACCGCGCGGCCGTACTCGGCGCGGAACACACGCCCGATCTCCGAGGTGGGGAGGGCCGGCACGCCAGCTGTCAGTCCCCGGCCTCGTCCTGGAACGGCCGCACCTCGACCGGGAGGGTGCTCGCCCGGGTGAGCCGCCGGCCCCATTCGAGCGCGGCGTCGAGGTCGGGCGCCTTGACGATGGTGAACCCGCCGAGGTGCTCCTTGCCCTCGGCGAACGGGCCGTCGGTGGTGAGCACCTCGCCGTCCTTGAGCCGCACCACGGTGGCCGTGCTCGGTGGGTGCAGCCCCCCGGCGAAGACCCACGCACCGGCGGCCTTGAGCTCCTGGTTCAGGGCGTCGAGCTCCCCCATGATCCGCTCCAGGACCTCGGGCGGGGGAACGGGCCCGTCGGGCTGGTACACGCTGAGCAGGTACTGCTTCACCTGGTCGTCCTCCTCGAGGCTGTCGCCGGCTCCGTGGTCATCTTCACCTGCTGGGCTCGTAGGTGGCGATCACCACGCCGGTGGTGGTCGTCCTGGCGTGGACGAGCCGGAGCGCGGCGAAGGCGCCGCCGTCGGCGAACAGGCGGCGCCCCGACCCCAGCACCAGCGGGTGGATCAGCAGCACGTACCGGTCGACGAGGTCGCGCCGCATCAGCGAGCGGGCCAGCTCGCCGCTGCCGAGGACCACGAGGTCCTTGCCCGGCTGCTGCTTGAGCTCGGCGACGGCCTCGGCGGCGTCGCCCTTGAGGAGCGTGGAGTTGCGCCAGGGCAGCGGCTCCGCCAGCGTCGTGGACGCGACGTACTTCCGGGCGTTGTCGAGCACCTCGGTGAAGGGGTTGTCGGTCTGGTGGGGCCAGAAGGAGTAGAAGTCCTCGTAGGTCCGCCGCCCCAGCAGCAGGGAACCGGACTCGGCCATGCTCTCCCCCGCCATGCTGGCCATGACCGGGTCGTTGTAGGGCTGCGCCCAGCCGCCGTGCGCGAATCCGCCGCGGCGGTCCTCGTCGGGCCGGCCCGGTGCCTGCATCACGCCATCCAGCGTCAGGCTCGTGAACACGACCACGTCGCTCATTGGGAGTTCCTCCTCGAGTGTCGAGCAACGGCTTCTCACCCTCTACACGAACGGCTCCCGGCCGGATCGACAGGGACGCCTACCGTGGGCCACGGCGTGGACCGCCGAGTCAGGAGGCGCACGATGGGGACCGACGGAACGGACCTGCCGAAGCTGGCCGCCCCGGCGCGACGGGCGCTGGCCGGTGCCGGCTACATCCGCCTCGAGGACCTCACCCAGGTCACCGAGGCCGAGGTCATGGAGCTGCACGGCATGGGGCCCAACGCGATGGAGGCGCTCCGTAACGCCCTCGCGGAGCGCGGCCTGTCGTTCCGCGACTGACAGGCCGGGGCGCAGAACGCCGGGGTAGACTGCGCGGCGGAGGCTTGGCCGAGCGGTCGAAGGCACACGCCTGGAAAGCGTGTAGGGGGTTCACGCTCCCTCGAGGGTTCGAACCCCTCAGCCTCCGCCATCGAACCCGGTCATCCACCTGCGGTTTACTCAGGCGGCTGTCTGCTGGTCCGTGCTGGGTCCGTCCCAGCCGGGCCACGGCCGCGTCCCGGACCAGCTCCAGGCGGTCCCCGAGGGTGTCCATCTCGGACGGGAACTGGTGCCCGTAGGTATCGAGCGTGATGCAGGCCGTCGCATGCCCGAGCTGCGCCTGGACCGCCTTGACGCTCGCGCCCTGGGCGATGGGCAGGCTGGCGCAGGTATGCCGGAGGTCGTAGAACCGCAGCCGCTCCGGCAGCGGCGCCGGGCGCCGATCCTTTGGCAGCTTGGCGATCGCCTCGTTCGCGGCCTGGATGGCTGGCCGGAAGTGGAGCTTGACGAAGTCGGCGCGGTGCAGCGAAGCAGATCCAGGCGAAGCTCTAAAGCTGCGGACCGGCAGGTTCAGGCGCCACCCCGTTCGCTGGGTGACCAGCGGCTCGTCGTTCCTGTTCGCCTTCGCTTCGACGCTCCTCAACCCGGCGCTGGTGACCGTGGTGGCGCGCCTGCTCGGCGGCCAGCGGGTCGGCGAGCGAAAGATCTTCGTCGCGTCCCTCACCTACGCGATCCTCTCCTCGCTCGTCCTTACCGCGATTGGGTTCGGCGTCGGCAAGGCCCTGAGCTGAGAAGGACGAGCGCCCTCTCCGGCCGGCAGTACTCCCCAGGCTCGTGGTGCTCCGGTCGGGGTGGAGCTTGCCGTGACAGGCCGCCAACGATCCGCGGACCCTCGGGAGCGTGACGGAGCGGCACCTGCCTAGGCGGCACGCTGCCCGGGGGACGAGCCCGGTTGCTGGGTGGGGATGCGCCGCGCGGCGAAGAGGGCAAGCAACGCGATGCCGGCGAGCACGACCAGCGCCGTGCGAAGCCCGTCCAGCCTCGCCTGCCGGTTGGCCTCCAGGACCGCGGTGGCGGTCTCCTGGCTGGTCCCTGCTTGGTCGAGCGCGGCCTGGAGGTCGGCGTCGGAAATGAACGGCACGCCGCCGGCGAGCTCGACGTCGGCCTGGGCCTTCACCGCGTCTGGGACCGCTGGGTTCTGCTCGATCCCTTGGAGGAATGACGCGGTGAGCCCGGCGATCAGGATCGAGCCGGCCAGGGCCGTGCCGATGGAGGCGCCCAGGTTGGTGCCGGTGTTCTGCAGCCCCCCGACCTCCGGGCTGTCCTCGTCGGGCACCGCCGACACCGTCACGCTGCCCAGCTGAGATGCGAGCGCCCCGATCCCCAGCCCGGCCAGAAGCAGCGGCACGGTCACGATCTCGGCCCCGACGGCGGGGTCGATGCTGGCGAACAGGGCGGCGATGCCGGCCAGCATGGCCAACAGCCCGAGGCGGATCACCCGCCGGGGCGAGACGTTGGGGAGGAACCGCGGGATGCCAGCCGCGGCCAACAGCAAGGTGAGCGACAGCGGCAGGATCCTGACCCCGGTCTCGATGGCCGACAGCCCCAGCGCCACCGACAGGTACAGCGGGATGGTGAAGAACAGGCCCGCCTGGATCAGGAACTGGTAGAAGAACAGCACCAGCCCACCGGCCAGCTGGCGGTTGCCCAGCAGCTCGGGTCGCACCAGCGGCTCGGCTCCCCTGGCCTCTTGTCGCCGCTCCCATTCCAGGAACAGCCAGACCACGAACAGCCCGCCCAACACCAGCCAGACCACCGGCGACACCCCCAGCAGCTCGGGGCCGTCGGGCTTGGGCAGCACCCAGCCCCACTCGCTGGAGCGCAGCACCCCAAAGACCGCCAGGCCCAGCCCGGCCGCCGACAGCACCGTGCCGACCAGGTCGAGCTTGGGTCGGCGCTCGGGTGGGGGGTCCTGGACGCGGCGGGCCAAGGTCAGGATCCCCAGCACGATGAGGACTTCGCCGGCGAACACCCACCGCCACGAGAAGTAGGTGGTGGCGAAGCCGCCGATCAGGGGGCCGACCGCGACCGCGACCGCGCCGGCCGCCATCACCAGCCCGTAGGCGCGTGGGCGGCCGGGTGGGGGGAAGTTGCCGGCCACCAGGGCCACGATGGCTGGCAGGATCAGGGCGGCGCCGACGCCCTCCAGCAGCGACCAGCCCAGCACCAGGATCGGCAGGTTGGGGGCCAGCGCGGTGGTCAGCGACCCGGCCCCGTAGACCAGGCAGCCGATGGCGAAGGCACGGCGGCGGCCGATGATCGAGCCGACCTTGCCGCCGGTCACCATGAACATCGCCATCACCAGGGTGTAGAGGGTGATGGCGGCCTGGATGCCGGTCACGGTGGTGCCGACGTCCTTGGCCACGGTGGCGATCGACACGTTCATGACCGAGCTGTCCAGGGTCATCAGGAACTGCCCGGCAGCCAGGGTGAGCAGGACCAGCCCGGTCCCCTTGGCCGTCGCCTCGGGGAGCATGGCACACCTCGGCGGTCCCATTGGGCTCCTTAGACCTCGTGGAGCGGAGCGGCGAGACGGCGGGTTCGAACCCCTCAGCCTCCGCCACTGTGCGTCAGCGGGCCGCGCTAGGTTCGCGCCTGCCCACGGAGCAGCGCGTCGACCTCGTGCATCTGTTGGTCGTCGAGCGGCCCGAACGCCATCGCGTGGGCGTTCTCCTCGGCCTGGGCGACGGTCTTGAAGCCGGGAATGGGGATGGTGATGGCACTGCGCGCCCACAGCCACCCCAGCGCGCCCTGGGCCAGGCTCCTGCCGCCGGCGGTCAGCACCTCCCGGATCGCCGCCAGCTGCTGCAGCCACGCCTCCATGCGGCCGGGCTTGAAGTAGTCCCAGTAGGGGGTGGCGGCGCGCACGTCGTCGGCGCCCAGCCGCTGCCCGGGCCGGTACTTGCCGGTCAGCAGGCCCATCGCCAGCGGCGAGCGGCACAGGCTGGCCAGCCCAAGCCGCTGGCACAGCTCCAGGGTCTCCTGGTTGCCACCGAACACGTTGAACTGCTGCTGGGCGGCCACGCACGAGGCGCCGGCAGCAAACGCCCGCACCATCTCCGGGGCCTCCACGCTGGTGCCGTAGTGCACGACCTTGCCCTCGGCCACCAGCTGCTCCAGCGTGGCCAGCACCGGTTCGGCGCCGGCCGCGTCGACCTCGCCGGGGTGGAGCTGGTACAGGTCGATCCGGTCGGTGCCAAGCCGGCGCAGGCTCGCCTCGCAGGCCCGGCGGACGTAGCCGGGGCTGACGTCCACGCCGCCGCTGGTCCGGCGCTGCTCGTCGAAGACCAGGCCGAACTTGGTGGCGATCGCGACCTGGTCGCGCACGCCGGCAAGGGCCTGGCCGAGCACGCGTTCACTGTGGCCGCAGCCGTAGACGTCGGCGGTGTCGAACAGGCTGACCCCAAGCTCGACGGCCCGCCGGATGGCGGCGATGGACTCCTGGTCGTCGACCTCGCCCCAGCCGGCGGGCTGGCCGTCGGACTGCCACGGCCCGCCGATCGCCCAGCAGCCGAACCCCAACGCGCTGACCGTCCGCCCGCTGCGCCCCAGGGTGCGGGTCATCGCCACGTGGGCCTCCTTCCGCCGCGGGTGGCTCGTGCCGTCAAGGTGCCACAGCCCAGGCCGGCGCGACCGGATCCTAGGCGAATCGCAAGCCTCAGGCGAGACCGTCCGTCGAGACTCACCCAGAGACCGCACCTCAGCCTCCGCTCCAAGGGGCTACGACCCGGTGTCGCCGGGTGCTTCGCCTCCCCGGGGCGTCGGCTCCCGGTCCCGTCCGAGGCGCCAGTAGTCTGCCGAGAGGAGCGCCCCCGCCACCAGCCCGCTCGCCAAGACCCCCACCCCGGCGATCCACAGGATGTGCCAGAAGCCGGCCACCACCCCGGTGAAGGCGCACAGCTGCGCGACCACCCTCGCGGTCTCGACGAACACCGACCTGACCACCCGGCGGCGGACGACCTCCAGCCGGTTGACCAGCACCAGGGCGGCCAGCAGCGGGATGGCCACCGAGAAGGCGACCACGCAGACCTTGGCGGACAGGTCGAGCGAGGCTGCCGTCAGGAACGGCGTCACCATGTAGGCGCCGATGACGATCAACCCGCCGTAGATCAGGCTGAGCTGCTGGAGGCCGAGTTGCTCCGCCTCCTCGACGACCTGCCGGCGCCACCGCCGTCCTTGCCTTGCGTCTTCGTTCACGCTCACCATCCCCTCTCGGCCGGGATGTCGAGAGTCTGCACCGTCGCTGCCTGGGTCTCGACCAGCGGATGGAGTTGCCCGCGAGGCGGCACGCCTCGCGGCAATGGCTGGTCCACGGGAAGGGCGATCGCCGGCGCGGGACGGCTGCCGGGCGCCCCGGCGGGCTTCGAACGGCGCGTCGGCCGGTTGCTGGGCGCCGTCGGCACCACCCTGGACGAGCGGACGGCGACGCTGGCGGACGCGCAGGACCTCACCGACGAGGTGCGCCGGCGCCTCGACGGTGCCTAGGGCGTCAGGCGCAACGGCTCAGCCGCCGCCGCCCTGGCCGCCCCCGCCGATGTGGGCGGACTCGCGCAGCGGCCGCTCCCGCAGGAACAGCACCACCAGGAAGGCCGCCAGCGCCACCGGGATCGCGGCCAGGAAGACCAGGTGCAGCGAGTTCGCGACCGCCTCGACCACCTGCTGGCGGGCGGCGGGCGAGAGCGCCCGGAGCTGCTCGGGGCTGGCCTGCAGGGCCTCGGCGTCGACCCCCGGCAGCTGCTGGGCGAGGCGGCTGCTGAGGACGGCGCCGAACAGCGCCACCCCGAACGAGCCGCCCATCGACCGGAAGAAGGTCGCCGCCGAGGTGGCCGTGCCAAGGTCGCGCTTCTCCGCGGCATTCTGGACGGCGAGGATCATCACCGGCATGACCGTACCCAGCCCGACGCCGAGCAGGGCGACGTACCAGGAGGCGGTCGCCCGGCTGGTGGTGGCGTCCATGGTGGCGAGCAGGCCCATGGCGACGGTCATGAGCCCGGTGCCGGCGACCGGGTACCACTTGTAGCGGCCGGTCCGGCTGATGACCCGGCCGACCACCACCGAGGAGACCACGATCCCGCCCATCAGCGGCAGCAGCAGCAGCCCGGAGCTGGTGGCAGTGGCGCCGCCGACGGCCTGGAGGAACAGCGGCAGGAACACGATCGCCCCGAACATGGCCACGCCGATCAGGAACAGCGCGGCGGTGGCGACGCGGAACACCGGGTCGCGGAACAGCCGCGGCGGCAGCACCGGCTCCTCGGTGCGCCGCTCGTGGAACGCAAAGGTGGCCAGCAGCACCACGCCCGCGACCGCCAGGAGGGCGATCTCCGGCGAGCTCCACGCGTAGCGGTCGCCGCCCCAGACGGTGACCAGCAGCACGCAGGTGATGCCGGCCACCAGCAGCGCGGCACCGAGGTAGTCGACCACGTGCGACCGCCGCGTGAACGGCAGGTCGAGGGCGACGCTGGTGACCAGCAGGGCGGCCACGCCGATGGGCAGGTTGACGTAGAAGGCCCAGCGCCAGCTCAGGTGGTCGACGAAGAACCCGCCGAGCAGCGGGCCGGCGACGCTGGCGACGGCGAACACGGCGCCGATGTAGCCCTGGTACCGGCCGCGCTCCCTCGGTGAGACGACGTCGCCGACGATCGCGATGGCGAGCGCCATCAGCCCGCCGGCGCCCAGCCCCTGGACGGCCCGGAAGGCGATCAGCTGGCCTATCGTCTGGGCCAGCCCGGAGAGGGCGGAGCCGGCCAGGAAGACCACGATGGCGGCCTGGAACACCGTCTTGCGGCCGTAGAGGTCGCTGATCTTGCCGTAGAGGGGCGTCGAGGCGGTGGAGGCGAGCAGGTAGGCGGTCACCACCCAGGAGAGGTGGGTGAGGCCGCCGAGGTCGCCGACGATGGTGGGCAGCGCGGTGGCCACGATCGTCTGGTCGAGGGCCGCCAGCAGCACGCCCGACATGAGCCCGGCGAACACCAGCTGCAGCTGGCGGGTGGAGAGCCGTCCGGTCGCCTCGTCGATGGTCATGCCCGCACCCCCGTCACCCGCTCCAGGTCGTCGACCAGGCGGGTGAGGGTGGTGGCGAGCATCCTGCGGTCCTTCGCGGACCAGCCGGCCAGGACCTGGGTGAGGCTCGCGTGGCGGGCCTCGCGCATCCTGGTCAGCACACGTCCGCCCTCGGCGGTCAGCCCCAACAGGCTGGCCCGGCGGTCGGCCGGGTCGCCGACCCGGGCGACCAGCCCGGTCCGCTCGAGCTGCTGGACCTGGCGGCTGGCGGTGGAGACGTCGACGCCCATGCGGACGGCCAGCTCCGACAGGCGCAGCGGCCCGGCCTCGTGGACGCGGCAGAGGGCGGCGTAGGCGGCCCGGTCGAGCGACACGCCGGCCCTGGCGGCGAGCCGTTCGTGAACCCGGGGTTGGGCGCCCCGGCGGACCAGGCGCGTCAGCGCCTGCTCGATCTCGGTCATGGCGGCGCCGGGGCCGGCCGTGGTCGTGGTCATGCCGCCACCGTAGACCCGTTGGTTGTAACATGCAACTATCTGCGCGGTTGCAGGTGGCGGTCCGGCCGCCGGGCGGGTACGCTCCCCGTGGACCGTGCTAGGTGGGGAGCTAGCGGTGCCCTGTACCCGCAAGCCGCTCCAGCGGGGCTGAATCCCTGCCCGAGGGTCCGAGTCCGAAGGTCAGCGCCGAGCACGGAGTGTTGACGGTCAGGTCCCGCGCAACGTCACCCTGTGAATCGCGTCAGGTCCGGGAGGAAGCAGCGCTAAGCGGGCACTGACGGGTGCCGCGGGCGTGCCGGGCCCGAGCCACCGGCTCTGGTAGGCGCTTCGGGCGGCGGATTCGACGGCAGGTGCACGGTCCATCCTCTTTGCGCACGCCGGTCCGGGGGCTGCGGTAGCCTTGGGCGACCATGGCGTACGTCTCGCTCTACCGCAAATGGCGCCCCCAGACCTTCGCGGACATCGTGGGCCAGGACCACGTGACCGGGACGCTGGTCAACGCCATCCGGACCGGCCAGGTCCACCACGCGATGCTGTTCACCGGCACCAGGGGGACCGGCAAGACCTCCACCGCCCGGGTGCTGGCCAAGGCGCTGAACTGCGAGCGCGGCCCCACCCCCGAGCCCGACAACACCTGCGAGCAGTGCCGCTCGATCACCGACGGCACCAACCTCGACGTGGTCGAGATCGACGCGGCCAGCCACGGCTCGGTGGACGACGCCCGCGACCTGCGGGAGAAGGCCAGCTACGCCCCGGCGGCGGCCCGCAACAAGGTGTACATCGTCGACGAGGCCCACATGGTCACCACCCAGGGCTTCAACGCGATGCTCAAGGTCCTCGAGGAGCCGCCGGAGCACGTCCGCTTCGTGTTCTGCACCACCGAGCCGCACAAGGTCATCGAGGCCATCAGGTCGCGTTGCCAGCGCCACGACTTCCGCCGCATCCGGACGGCCACGCTGGTGGCGGACTTCGCCAGGATCTGCGAGGCCGAGGGCGTCGACATCGAGCCGGCCGCCCTGGAGCTGGTCGCCCGCGCCGCCGACGGCTCCCACCGCGACGGCCTCTCCCGCCTCGACCAGGTGCTGACCTACGCCGGCCCGAAGGTCACCCTGGCCGACGTGGCCCAGGTGCTCGGGGCGCTGCCCGCCGAGCTCCGCTTCGACCTGGCCGAGGCGCTGGCCGCCCACCGGGTGGCGGACGTGCTCGCCTGCGTCGAGCGGGTGGTCGACGCCGGCCACGACCTGCAGCAGTTCGCCCGCGAGGCGCTCGAGCACCTGCGCGACCTGTACGTGCTGCGGGTCGCGCCCGAGTCGACCACCCTGGTCGACGTGACCTCCGAGACCCGCGAGCGGCTCGGCGCCCAGGCCGGCCGCTTCGGGCCTGGCGAGCTGGGCCGCCTGGTCCGCGTCGTCGGCGAGACCTACATGGACCTGCGGACCGCCACCGACCAGCGCCTGGTGCTGGAGGTCGGCCTGGCCAAGGCCGCCCTGCCGGAGGCGTCGCTGGACGCCGACGCCCTGCTGGCCCGGATCGAGCGCCTGGAGCGCCGCCTCTCCATCGCCACGGCGGACGCGCCGCTCCCCACCCCGCCGGCGGCCCGCGCGGCGCCCGCCGCGGCCGGTGAGGAGCCCGGCGCCGCGACCCCGCCGCGCAGCACGGCGACGGCCAGGCCGGGCGCGGCAGCGAGGACCGCCGCCGAGGGGACCCCGGCGGCCAGGGGGGCAACCGGCAAGGCGGGCCCTGCGGCCGGTGGCGCGGCCGGCAAGGCGGCCGCGACGACCGGGGGCGCGGCGGGCAAGGCGGATCCGGCAGCCGGTGGCGCGGCCGGCGAGGCGGACCCGGCGGCCGGTGGCCCGGCGGGCAGCGCGGCCTCGGCGGCCCACGCCGCGGAGGGGGCGGCCGCCAGGACGGGCGGCGGCGCGGCGGCGGCCAGGACCGCTCCGGCGGCGCGTGCCCAGGCGGCCGCGAAGGGTACGGCGGCGGGTCGGGGCGCGGCGGGCAAGGGCGCGACGGCGTCCGTAGCCGACGAGGAACCGGGGTGGGCGGCGGACGAGGCCGCGGCCAGCGTCCCGGTCGACCTCGACCTGGTACGCCGCTCCTGGCCGCTGGTGGTCGAGCGGGTGCAGGCCGCCAGCCGGGTCACCGCCAGCTTCCTCGGGAACGGCCGGCCGGTCGCCCTCGAGGGCCGCCAGGTGGTGGTCGAGCTGCCGCGCGACAAGCGGTTCGAGGCCGAGGCGCTCTCCAAGGACGGCCGCAACCGGCAGGTCAACGACGTGCTCGAGGTCGTGCTCGGCGGCGGCCTGGAGATCCGGGTGGTGGTCGGCGACCGGCCGGCCGCCGCCGAGCCCGCCGAGCAGCCGGGGGGCCAGGGTGGTCCGGCGGAGCCGCCGCCGGTGGCCGAGTTCGAGGTCGACCCGGCCAACGACGAGGGCCGGCCCCTGGACGCCGATGCCGACGCGCGCGCGGTGGCAGACTGGGCAGCCAGGGAGCTGGGCGGGCAGGTCATCGAGGAACGACCGAACCAGGGGGCTGGCCGGCGTGACGCCGGGTCACGGGCCAGAGGCCGCCCGCGCCGGTCCGGGTCCTGAGCGAGGAAAGGGCGGACGTTGTGGGCATGTCGCGCGGTGGTGGTGGCTTCAACCCGAACCAGATGCTCAAGCAGCTGCAGAAGATGCAGCGCCAGATGGAGGAGACCCAGGCCCAGCTGGCCGAGGAGGTCGTCGAGGGGACGGCCGGCGGCGGCGTGGTGACCGCCAGGGTCAAGGGCGACTCCACGGTGGAGTCGGTCTCGATCGACCCCGCCGCCCTGGACCCCGACGACGTCGAGATGCTCGGCGACCTGGTCACCGCGGCCGTCAACGAGGGCCTGCGCAAGGCCAAGGACCTGGCCGCCGACCGCCTGGGCGGCATCACCCAGGGCATGGGGCTGCCACCCGGCCTGGGGTTGTGAGATGTACGAGGGGCCGGTCCAGGACCTGATCGACGAGCTCGGCCGGCTGCCCGGGATCGGGCCCAAGAGCGCCCAGCGGATCGCCTTCCACCTGCTCAAGGTGGAACCGGCCGACGCCGAGCGCCTGGCCAGGGCCATCCAGGAGGTCAAGGCCAGGGTCCACTTCTGCCGCGTCTGCTGGAACGTCGCCGAGGGGGACCTCTGCCGGATCTGCAGGGACCCGCGGCGCGACCCGAGCCTGGTCTGCGTGGTCGAGGAGCCCCGCGACCTGGTCGCGGTCGAGCGCACCCAGGAGTTCCGCGGCCGCTACCACGTGCTCGGCGGGGCGATCAGCCCGATCGAGGGCGTGGGCCCGGACGACCTGCGGATCAGGGAGCTGCTCGCCCGCCTGGAACCGGACGGGATCCGCGAGGTGATCCTGGCGACCAACCCGAACATCGAGGGCGAGGCGACCGCCATGTACCTGGGCCGCCTGCTCACCCCGCTGGGCGTCCGGGTGACCCGGATCGCCAGCGGCCTGCCGGTCGGCGGCGACCTCGAGTACGCCGACGAGGTCACCCTCGGCCGCGCCTTCGCCGGCCGCCGCGAGCTGGCGATCTAGGGCATCCCCGGCGTCGCCCGCGGCGCCTGGCCGCGGTTGCGCATCGGTCGGGCGGCGGGCCGGTGACGGCTTGGTAGGCTGGACCCGCCCGTCCCAGCCCGCCCGCAAGGGAACACCATGGCCCTGGTCGTCCAGAAGTACGGCGGCACCTCGGTCGGCGACGCGCCGCGCATCCGGCGCGTCGCCGAGCGCGTGGTCGCCACCCGGCTGGCCGGCAACGACGTCGTGGTGGTGGTCTCCGCCATGGGGGACACCACCGACGACCTGATCGCGCTGGCCAGGAGGGTCTCCCCGGACCCGCCGCCGCGCGAGATGGACATGCTGCTGACCGCCGGCGAGCGCATCGCGATGTCCCTGCTGGCCATGGCGATCGCCGACCTCGGCGTGACGGCGAAGTCGTTCACCGGCTCGCAGGCCGGCATCATCACCGACAACCTGCACGGCAAGGCGCGCATCCTCGACGTCCGCGCCGGGCGCATCAGCGACGCCCTGGCCGAGGCCAACGTTGTGATCGTCGCCGGGTTCCAGGGCGTCTCGGCGGCACGGGACGTGACCACGCTGGGTCGCGGCGGCTCGGACACCACCGCCGTGGCGCTGGCCGCCGCGCTCGGGGCGAGCGCCTGCGAGATCTACACCGACGTGGACGGCGTCTACACCGCCGACCCCCGGGTGGTCCCGGAGGCCCGCAAGCTGCACGCCGTCTCCTACGAGGAGATGCTCGAGATGGCGGCCTGCGGGGCCAAGGTGCTGATGCTCCGCTGCGTCGAGTACGCACGCCGGACCAACATGGTCCTGCACGTCCGCTCCAGCTTCACCGACGCGCAGGGCACCTGGGTGCGCGAGGAGGACCAACGCATGGAGAAGGCGATCGTCTCCGGGGTGCCGCACGACACCTCGGAGGCAAAGGTGACCCTGGTCCGCGTGCCCGACAAGCCGGGCATCGCCGCGCGCGTCATGCGCGGCATCGCCGAGCGGGGCGTGAACGTGGACATGATCGTGCAGAACGTCTCCCACGGCGGCACCACCGACATCTCCTTCACGGTGCCCAAGACCGACCTGACCGGCGCCATGGCCGTCCTGGGGGGCCTGCGGGACGAGGTGGGCGCCGCCGAGGTCGTGGCCGACCCCGACATCGCCAAGGTCTCGCTGATCGGCGCCGGCATGAAGTCGAGCCCGGGGGTGGCCGCGGCGATGTTCGAGGCGCTGGCCGACGCCGGGGTCAACATCGAGATGATCTCCACCTCCACGATCCGCATCTCCTGCGTGATCCGGGCCACCGACGTCGGCGTGGCCGTGCGGGCCGTGCACGAGCGCTTCCACCTGTCCGAGGAGGCGGAGTTCCGCCACGACCACCCCGACGGCACCGCCGAGCTGCCGGTGGTGCAATGAGCGCCCCCACGGTGGTGCTCGTCGGGGCGACCGGCGCGGTCGGGGAGGTCATGCGCCGGCTGGTCGCCGAACGCGGCCTGCCCGTCGGCGAGGTGCGCCTGGTCGCCTCGGCCCGCTCGGTCGGCCGGCTGCTGCCCGTCGGGGACCGGCAGGCCGAGGTCGGCCCGCTGGCCCCCGAGGCGTTCGACGGCGCGAGCCTGGCGCTGTTCTCCGCCGGCGGCGGGGTGTCGCGGGACTGGGCGCCGGTCGCCGTCGCCCGTGGCGCCGTGGTGGTCGACAACTCCAGCGCCTGGCGCATGCACCCGGAGGTGCCGCTGGTCGACGCCGACGTCAACCCCGGCGACGCGCTGGACCACCCGATCGGCATCGTCGCCAACCCCAACTGCACCACCCTCGCCATGACCCCGGTGCTGGCCGTGCTCCGCGACCTGTTCGGGCTGGCGTCCATCACCCCGACCTCGTTCCAGGCCGCGGGCGGTTCCGGGCAGCGGGGCATGGACGAGCTGCTCGAGCAGACGGCCAAGCTGGTCGGCGAGGGGGAGCTGCTGCGCGGCGGCGGGCCGGCGGCGCTCCCGCAGGGCCAGGTCTTCCCCCGGCCGCTGGCCTTCAACGTCGTGCCGCAGTGCATGGGCTTCGACGACTCCGGCTACACCGTCGAGGAGCTGAAGCTGCGCGACGAGCCGCGCAAGATCCTCGGCCTGCCGGGGCTGGCGAGCCATCCGACCTGCGTGCGGGTGCCGGTCGTGGTCGGCCACTCGGTCTCGGTGCGGGCGGTGTGCGAGCGCCCGGTCGACCTGGCCGCGTTCCGCGCCGCGCTGGCACGGGCACCAGGGGTGACCGTGCTCGACGACCCGCCGGCCGGCCGCTACCCGACCCCGCTCGAGGCCGCCGGCTCCGACGGCGTGCTGGTCGGCCGCGTCCGCGCCGACCTCGCCGACCCCAACGCGGTGCTGTTCTGGACGGTGGCCGACAACCTCCGCAAGGGCGCCGCGCTCAACGCCGTCCAGATCGCCGAGGCCCTCCTCGGGAACCGGTGAGCGGGCGAGGCAGCGGTCCCCTCCGCTAGTAGAACTCCGCCGTCCAGGGCCTGGGGCTGGCGAAGGCGGCCCGCAGCAGGTCGAGGGCGGCGGGGTCGAAGCCGGCCAGCAGGTCTGCCCTGAGCAGGTCGTCGGGGCCGGCGAAGCCGGTGAACAGGGAGGCCAGGCCGCGGACGTCGGCGGTCGCGTGCGGAGCCGGGGACGAGGCCGGCTCGACCCGGCCCTGTCCTCCGGCCAGCTCCAGGCGCCAGCTGCCGGTGTTCCACCCACAGACCGGGTCCTCGACCCGGAAGGCGACCTGCCCGGCCACCCCGGCGGGCCAGGGGCGGGCTTGGAAGGCGGCGGCCAGGTCCACCAGGCGCAGCATCCAGTGCCAGCGGTCCACCAGGCGGGCGAAGCGGTCGCGGAGGGCGAACAGGGCGCCCGGGTCGGGGTCGGGGCCGCTCCAGCTGAGCATCCCGTTCATGGAGGCGTAGCCGGCGAACAGGGCGAACAGCGCCGCGTCGGCGCCGGGCAGGCAGCCCCAGTCGGCGATCTCCACCCGGGTCTGGAACGGCGCCGGGTCGGCCCGGAACTCGAGGTTGGCCACGGCCCAGCCGGCCGCTCCGTCGGGACCGTCGAGCACGAAGGCGGCCGTGGTCTTGTCCCTGCTGCGCCGGGCCAGCTGGCGCCAGAACCGCTCGCCGCGGTCGAAGGCGCCGTGCCGGGACGGGGCGACCAGCCGGTAGACGGCGGCCAGCTCCGAGGGGTCCTCCAGCGACACCGGCCTCGCCCGGTACGGGGCGGTGTCCCTGGGCAGGTGCTCGGCGCTGGCCTCGTACCTGGTCCAGCTGCCGGCGACCTCGAAGCCGGCCCCGCGGTAGAACGGGAAGGTGCTCGGCGTCAGGGTGGCCAGCGGCACGCCGTCGGCGTGCAGCTCCCGCAGCAGGCCGGCCAGGAGCCGGCCGCCGTGCCCGGCGCCGCGGTGCTGGGGCGGCGTGGCCAGCTGCAGGACCTGCGCCGAGGGCAGCGCCCGGCCCAGCCACCACTGGGGCTGCCGGTCGAGGCGGAGCGCGCTGGTGATCTCGCCGTCGGCCTCCAGCACCCGGAACTCCTCGGGCCGGGTCCGCTCCACGTAGTCGTCGACCTTGGCCCCCACCATGAGCCCGACCACCATGAGCCGGGCCACCGCCTCGTGCTCGGAGGCGTCGATGCCGCGGTACCCGCCGCCGGCGGGGCCTTCCTCAGTAATAGTCCGGGCTCCAGGGCCGCGGTCCGGCGTGGACCGCCTGGAGGAACTCGAGGTCGGCGGGGGTCAGGCCGTGCACCAGGCCCAGCTCGGCGAGGTCGCGTGGGTCCAGGTAGCCGGCGAACAGGGCCGCCAGCCCCGAGGCGCTGGTGCGCACCCGGGCGTCGTCGCCGACCCGCACCGCCTTGCCCTCGCCGCCGTCGACCTCGACCGTCCAGGTGCCGTCGACCCAGGGGCAGGTGTCGTCGGCGACGCCGACGGTGATCCGGCCGCGCAGGCCGGGCGGGTAGCCGCGGGCCGCGAACGCGCCGGGCACGTCGACCACCCTGGCCATCCAGCGGTACTGGCGCACCTGGCGGATGTCCTCCTCGCGCAGCAGCAGCGCCAGCGGCTCCGGGTCGGGGCCCTTCCAGACCACGCTCGCCTCCAGCGAGGAGAAGCCGGCCGCCAGCGACAGCAGCGTCCGCCAGCCGCCCTCGCTGCGGGCGCCCCAGTCGAGCGTCTGGACGCTGGCGCGCACCTCGCGGTCGGTGACCTCCTCCTGCACCTTGAAGATCGCCCAGCCGTCGGGGCCGCCGGGACCGTCGACCAGGTACACCTGGGGTGGTCCGCTGCCGCGGTCGCCCAGCAGGAAGTGACGCCACCACCCGGCGTCGCGCTCGACCTGCCCGTTGCGGCTGCCGGCGACCGCGGCGAACCGCTCCTGCAGGGGAGCCGGGTCCTGGTCGGCGGGGACCGGCCGCGCCCGGTAGCCGTCGGGCCAGCCCACCGGCAGGTGCCTGGCGGCCGTCTCGTACAGGGTCCAGGTGCCCGCGTACTCGAAGCCCGCCTGCCGGTACAGCTGCACCGCGGCCGGGAACAGCGTGGACAGGGCGCCGCCGCGCTCGTAGACCTCGGCGAGGTAGGACCGCAGCAGCTCGGTGGCGGCGCCGCGGCCACGGTGCTCGGCGCCGACCGAGAGGCCGGAGACCTGCCCGGCGGGCACCGGGCGGCCGCCCCAGAACACCGGGTGGGAGCGGGCCAGCAGCAGGCCGAGCGTGACGCCGTCCTCCTCGAGCACCCGCAGCTCCTCCAGCGGGGTACGGGCCATCGACCGCTCGATGCTGGCGCTGGTGGTGGCCTCGCCGAACGCCTGCGCGTCCTGGACCACCAGGGCCCGGTGCTCCTCGGGCCGCGCCGTCCGGTACCTGCGCGTCACGCGAAACCTCCTCGACTGCCCTATGACCCTATCAACCTCCGGGCGGAAGGCGGAGCGGGTATCCGTTACGGCCGTTGAACGGCCAGGAAACCTGCTGGCAACACCGCGGGTGTACCTCTACCGGCGTGCTGGTCCCATTCCCGAGGAAAGGGGAGCGCCACCCTTGGACTCCGGCGACACCGCATTCGTCCTCATCTCGGCGGCCATGGTGATGTTCATGACGCCCGGCCTGGCGCTGTTCTACGGCGGCCTGGTCAGGGCGAAGAACGTCCTCGCCACGGTCATGCAGAGCTTCTTCACCATCGGCCTGGTCTCCGTGCTGTGGGTGCTGGCCGCCTACTCGCTCGCCTTCGGTCCTGACAAGGGCGGCGTCATCGGCGGCCTCGACCACCTTGGGTTCGCCGGGGTCGGGCAGGAGCCCAACCCGGACCTGTCCCCGACCATCCCCCACATCGCCTACGCCGTCTTCCAGCTCTTCTTCGCCGCGATCACCCCGGCGCTGATCACCGGCGCCTTCGCCGAGCGCATGAGGTTCAGTGCCTTCGCGCTGTTCACCACCCTCTGGCTGTTCCTGGTCTACGCGCCGCTGGCGCACTGGGTGTGGGCGCCCGGCGGCTGGCTCCGTGAGCTCGGCGCGCTCGACTTCGCCGGCGGCACGGTGGTGCACATGAACGCCGGCTTCGCCGCGCTGGCCGCCGCCATCGTCGTCGGCAAGCGGCGGGGCTTCCTCAAGGAGGCGATGGTCCCCCACAACCTGACCCTGACCATCCTCGGGGCCGGCATCCTGTGGTTCGGCTGGTTCGGCTTCAACGCCGGCAGCGCGCTGGCCGCCAACGGCCTGGCCGCCACCGCGTTCATCGCCACCAACACCGCCACCGGGGCGGCCGTGCTCGGCTGGTGCCTGACCGACTACCTCCGCCGGCGCAAGACCACCACCCTCGGCGCGGCCTCCGGCGCGGTCGCCGGGCTGGTCGCCATCACCCCGGCCGCCGGCTACGTCGGCCCCATGGGGTCGGTCGCGATCGGCCTGGCCGCTGGGATCGTCTGCGCCCTGGCGGTGGGCCTGAAGTACCGGGTCGGCTACGACGACGCGCTCGACGTGGTCGGCGTCCACGCGGTCGGCGGCATGCTGGGCGCGCTGCTGATCGGCGTGTTCGCCAACACCGCCTTCAACGAGGCCGGCGCCGACGGCCTGCTGGCCGGCGGCGGGCTCGCCCTGCTCGGCAAGCAGGCGGTCGCGGTGGTGGCGACCCTGGCGTTCTCCTTCGGCCTCAGCTTCGCGCTGCTCAAGGTCGTCGACCTGCTGGTCGGCCTGCGGGTCAGCGAGGACGAGGAGCTCACCGGGCTCGACATCGCCCAGCACGAGGAGGTCGGCTACGCCTTCGCCGAGGGCGGCGGCAGCGCCGCGCCGGCGGCGGCGGGCTACGCCGAGACCAGCCAGCCGCCCTCGACCATCCGCGTCCCGCAAGGAGACTCGGCCTGATGAAGCTGGTCGTCGCGGTCATCAAACCGTTCAAGCTGGACGAGGTGAAGGCGGCCCTGGAGGGCGTCGGCATCCAGGGCCTGACCGTCACCGAGGCGCGCGGCTTCGGCCGCCAGAAGGGCCACACCGAGGTCTACCGCGGTGCCGAGTACCGGGTGGAGCTGCTGCCCAAGACCCGCATCGAGCTGCTGATCGACGACGACACCGCCGACGACGCGGTCAAGGCGATCGTGGCCGGCGCCCGCACCGGCTCCATCGGCGACGGCAAGGTCTGGGTGCTCGACGTGGCCCAGGCGGTGCGCATCCGCACCGGCGAGATGGGAGCGGATGCGCTCTGAGGCCGCCCCCGGGGGGTCCGGGGGCTCACGGGTAGCCCCCCGGTGACCTGGGGGTCCGCTTCCGGGAGGCCCGTGCCGGGCCTCCCGGAAGCCGTGGGTGGCGAGGACCTGGCCTCGGTCCGCGCGGCCGCCGGGCTGACCCTGGCCGACGGCGGCGGCCCGGCACGGCGCCGGGCCGCCGCCCTGGACGTGGCCCTGGCGGAGCTGGTCGACACCGTCCCCATGCCCCGCAGCACCCTGGCCGTGGTCGCCGTCGGCGGCTACGGCCGGGCCGAGGTGTCGCCGCACTCCGACGTCGACCTGCTGCTGCTGGTGGACGACCGGCGGCGGCCCGGGCCGGAGGCGCTGCGGGGCCTGCTGTACCCGCTGTGGGACGCCGGCTTCCAGGTCGGCCATGCCGTCTGCTCGCCGCGGGAGGCGATCGAGCGTGCCAGGGGCGGCCTGGAGGCGGCCACCTCGCTGCTCGAGGCGCGGCTGGTGGCCGGCCCGGCGGGGCTGTTCGAGGAGCTGGCCGGCCGGCGGCGGCGCTGGCTGGACCGGGACGGGCGGCGGATCGCCAGGCGCGTGCTCGAGGCGACCGCCGAGCGGCACCTGCGGGTCGAGCGGGCCGGCTGGGTGCTCGCCCCCGACCTGAAGCAGGACGCGGGCGGGCTGCGCGACCTGCACGCGCTCGGCTGGCTGTGCGCGGTCGCCGGCCAGTCCCGCCTGACCGGCCCCTCCGAGCTGCTGCGGGCCGGCGAGTTGCTGCTGGCCGTTCGCGAGGCCCTGCACGGCCAGTCCAGGCGCAAGCTCGACCGGGTCCGGGCCGACCTGCAGCCGGCGGTGGCCAAGGCGCTCGGGCTGGACGGCGAGGACGGGGTGGACCGGCTCATGGCCACCGTCCACATGACCGCCAGGACCGTGGAGCACCTGGCCGGCGTCGAGACCCGGGCGCTGGCAGAGCGGCTGCTGGGCGGCCCGCGGCGCTCCGGCTCCGCCAGGCGCGTGGACCCGGGCGGCATCCGCCTGGAGGACGGCCTGCTGGTCGCCGACCCCGCCCAGGCCTCCCTCGGCGCCAGGGCGGACGGCGACGCCGCCGTGCCGGGCGACCACGGTGGGACGCGCGCCCCTGCCCCGACGCACGCCGACGCCTCGGCGGGCGACCAGGCCGAGCTGCTGCTGGCCGTGCGCCTGCTGGCCGCCAGGGCGCGGACCGGGCGGATGGTCGCCGGGCCGACCATGGGCTGGCTGGAACGGGCGTTCCGGCGCCCCCCGGTCGAGGCCTGGGGACCGGCGCTGCGGGCCGCGTTCCTGGCGATGCTGGCCGGGCCGTCGGCGTCCGCGGCCTGCGAGCTGCTCGACCACCTCGGCGGCTGGACGGTGCTGCTGCCGGAGTGGTCGGTCGTGCGCGGCCGGGCGCAGCACGACCCCTGGCACCGCTACACCGTGGACGGGCACGCCTTCGCCACCGTCGCCGAGGTCACCCGCCTGCTCGACGGCGACCCCGCCGCGCGGGCGCTGGCCCACCAGGCCGACCTGGAGACGCTGTACCTGGCGGCGCTGCTGCACGACGTCGGCAAGGGCTCAGGGGAGGACCACAGCGTGGCCGGCGAGCGGCTGGCCCGCCGCGCCGTGCGCCGTATGGGCGTCGGCCCCGAGACGGCCGCCGAGGTCGCCGCCCTGGTCCGCCACCACCTGCTGCTGGTCGACACCGCCACCCGCCGCGACCTCGACGACCCCACCGTGGTCGGCGGCGTGGTCGAGGTCCTCGGCTCGCCGCGCCGCGTGCGGCTGCTGCACCTGCTGACGATCGCCGACGGGCTGGCCACCGGCCCGGTCGCCTGGAGCCACTGGAAGGCGACGCTGGTCGCCGACCTCGCCAGGCGGGTCGCCGACGCGATGGAGCGGGGGGCGCCGCCGGCGCCCGGCGACCCCGCCGACGTGGCCAGCCGGGTCGAGGCGACGCGGCCGGCCCTCGCCGGGCGGACCGAGCGGCTGCTGGCCACCCTGCCGGTGTCCTACCCGGCCTCGGTGGAGCCGGAGGAGCTGGCCGACGAGCTGGAGCTGCTCGCCGACCCGCCGGGGCCCGGCGCGGTGCGCTACCGGGTCGACGCCGAAGGCGACGGGCACGGGGTCGTCACCGTCTGCGCCGCCGACCGGCCGGGGACCCTGGCCAGGACCACCGGGGTGCTGGCGCTGCACCGCGTGTCGGTGCTGCGCGCCCAGGCGTGGTCGACCTCCGACGGGCTGGCGCTGCAGCGCTTCGCGGTCCTGGCGCACGGATCGCAACGCTGGGAGCGGCTCGGCGCCGACCTGGAGGCCGCCTGGGCCGGAAGGCTCGCGGTCGAGGCCCGCCTGGAGCGCAAGGCCAGGGACTACCGGCCGTCCTCGCCGGTCGTGCCCGACGTGCGGGCGCTGGCCGACGAGTCGGAGCACTCCACCGTGGTGGAGGTCCGGGCCCCCGACGCCCTCGGGCTGCTGCACGCGATCGCCGCCGCCCTCGGCGACCTCGACCTCGACGTGCGGGTGGCGAAGATCGACACCCTCGGCGACCGGGTGGTGGACGTCTTCTACGTCCGCTCCCCCTGGGGCGCCAAGCTGACCGAGGCCCAGGCCGCCGAGCTCACCCTCGCCGTCCGCCACCGCACCGCCCGCCTCCTGGGCGGCTGAGCCGCCGCCCTGCCGGGGCTCGGGACCGCCTGCTCAACGGGCACCGGCGGCCGGTCCTCGTGCGCCAGCGTGCCGGGTGGGGCGTGTGCGTCGTCGTGTGCACGGTCGCACACGATGGCTCACACGCCGTCGTGGGACGCTGCCGCGGGCACGGTCGGAGCGAGGAGGACGCGGTGCAGGCACCGGACTGGGCGGCGCCGTTGGCGGAGGCCCACGACAACGCGTTGGCGTACCTGACGGGCCTGCCCGCCCGACCCGTCGGCAGCGCCGCGAGCCGGACGGAGCTGCGGGCGGCCCTCGGTGGGTCGCTGCCCGAGGCACCCGAGGATCCGCGCAAGGTGGTCGCGGCGCTGGCCGCGGCCGCCGAGCCGGGCCTGGTGGCGACGCCGAGCGGCCGCTTCTTCGGCTTCGTGGTCGGCGGCGTGACGCCGGCGGCGCTGGCGGCCGACTGGCTCACCGCCGCCTGGGACCAGAACGCCGGGCTGCACGTGCTCGCGCCGGCCGCCGCCGTGGTGGAGGAGGTCGTCGGTGGCTGGCTGGCCGAGCTGCTCGGCCTGCCGGCGGGCGTGTCGGTGGGGTTCGTCACCGGCGCGCAGATGGCCCACGTCACCGCGCTCGCCGCTGCCCGTCACGAGGTGCTGCACCGCGCCGGCTGGGACGTGGAGGCCGACGGGCTGGCCGGCGCTCCGCGCGTGCGGGTGCTCGCCGGCCGGCAGCGGCACGGCACCGTCGACCGGGCGCTGCGGTTCCTCGGCCTGGGCAGCGCGGCCATCGTCCCGGTGGACGCCGACGACCAGGGCCGGATGCGCCCGGCGGCGCTGCGGTCGGCGCTCGGGCAGGGGAGTGAACCGACGGTCGTGTGCGCCCAGGTCGGCAACGTCAACACGGGCGCGATCGACCCCGTCGGCGAGCTCTGCGACCTCGCGCACGCGCGCGGCGCCTGGGTCCACGTCGACGGCGCCTTCGGGCTCTGGGCCGCGGCCAGCCCACGGCTACGGCACCTGGTCGCCGGGGTGGAGCGGGCCGACTCCTGGGCCACCGACGCGCACAAGTGGCTCAACGTCCCCCACGACTCCGGCCTGGTCCTCTGCGCCCACCCCGAGGCCCACCGGGCCGCCATGGGGGTCCGGGCGAGCTACCTGGTCCACGGCGACCAGGGGGAGCGCGACGCGCTGGACTACAACCCCGAGTTCTCCCGCCGCGCCCGCGGGTTCCCCGTGTACGCGGCCATCCGCGCGCTGGGCCGCCAGGGCGTCGCCGGGCTGGTGGAGCGCTGCTGCGCGCTGGCGCGCCGCTTCGCCGGCCGCCTGGCCGCCGCCGAGGGCGTCGAGGTGCTCAACCAGGTGGTCCTCAACCAGGTGCTGGTGCGCTTCCTGGCCGCCGACGGCGACCACGACGCCCACACCCGCCGCGTGGTCGAGCGGGTCCAGCAGGACGGCACCTGCTGGATGAGCGGCACCACCTGGCAGGGCCGCGCGGCCATGCGCATCTCGGTGTCGAACTGGACGACCGACGAGGCCGACGTCGACCGGTCGGCGGCCGCGGTCCTCCGCTGCGCCCAACCGGGCGGCATGGGTCAGGCGACCGGGCAGGTGCAGGGGCTGTGGTGGCAGCGGGGGCAGCCGTCGGCGTAGCGGGCGGCGGCGCGCTCCAGGTCGACGCCGGCGACGTTGGCGACGCTGACCAGCCACGCGAGGGCGTCTCCCAGCTCGTGCTCTAGGGCGGCCGGGTCGGCGGTGCGGAGCGCCTTGGCGACCTCGCCGACCTCCTCGACCCACCAGCGGAAGGTGCCGTCGACCCCGCGGGCGCGGTCGCGTGCCCCGAAGGTCGCCTCGATCCGGTCCTGCAGGTCGGCCAGGTCCACGGCGGTCACCTCGACGATGGGGATGCGGGCTGTGATCCGGCATGCCGGCTGGTGATACCACACGTCGTGCTACACGACCGGTGGCCCGCCGCTACGGCGCCTGGCTCGGCGGCTGGTTGGCTCCGACCTCCTGGAGCCGGACGGTGACCTGGAAGCTGCCGCTAGCGGTATTGCCGGCCCGGTCGCTCGCCGAGCAGGTGACGGTGGTGGCGTCGACCGGGAAGGTGCTGCCCGAGGGTGGGGTGCAGGTGACCTGGACCCGCCCGTCGACCCGGTCCTTCGCCGAGGCGGCGTACCTCACCGTCTCGCCATACGGCGAGGAGGTCTGTTCATCGATGGCCCGCGGCAGCTTGAGGACCGGCGCCCTGGTGTCGCGGACGGTGACGGTGAAGGTGCCGGTGGCGTTGTTGCCCGCCTTGTCGGTCGCAGTACAGATTACCTGGGTCGCGCCGAGCGCGAAGGTGCCGCCCGAGGGTGGGCTGCAGGTGATCGGCACCGGACCGTCGACCAGGTCGGTGGCCGAGGCCTGGTAACGGACCCGGGCGCCGCGGCCCGAGGTGGCCTCGACGGTCAGGTCCGCCGGCAGCGTGAACCTGGGTGCGGTACGGTCCCGGACGGTGATGGTGAAGCTGGCGGTGGCGGTGTTGCCCGCCTTGTCGGTGGCCGAGCAGGTGACGGTCGTGGTGCCCAGGGGGAAGGTGCTGCCCGAGGGTGGGGTGCAGGCCATCGGCAGTTGACCGTCCACGAGGTCGGTGGCCGAGGCGGTGTAGGTCACCGCCGCGCCTGTCGGCGAGGTGGCCTCCACCGTCATGTCACTCGGCGGGCCGGGGTCCGGCGCCTTGGTGTCGCGGACGGTGACGGTGAAGGTGCCGGTGGCGTTGTTGCCCGCCTTGTCGGTCGCGGTACAGCTCACCTGGGTCGCGCCGAGCGCGAAGGTGGCACCCGAGGGCGGGGTGCAGGTGATCGGCACCTGGCCGTCGACCAGGTCGCTCGCCGAGGCAGGGAAGGTCACCGCCGCGCCTGCGGCCGAGGTGGCCTCGACCGTCATGTCCTTCGGCAACTGGAGGGCCGGTGGGGTCTTGTCCGGCCCAGGCCTGGCCTCCTGCACCAGGACGGTGAAGCCGCCGCTGGCGTCGTTGCCGTGCGCGTCGGTGGCCGAGCACCGCACCCGGGTGGAACCGATCGGGAAGGGCTGACCGGACGCCGGGGAGCAGCTGGGGCTGATCGCTCCGTCCACCGAATCCTCCGCCGAGGCCGTGTAGGTCACCGCCGCGCCGGTGGCCGAGTCCGCCTGGACCGAGAGGTCGCCGGGAAGCGTGAGCTTCGGAGCCTTGGTGTCGGCCACGGTGATCCTGAAGCCGCGGTTGGCGGCGAAGCCCGCGGCATCGATCGCTGAGCAGCTCACGGCGGTGGCGCCAAGCGGGAAGGTGCTGCCCGAGGCGGGGGTGCAGGCCACCGGCACAGGCCCGTCGACCCGGTCGGTCGCCGAGGCGGCAAAGCGTACCTGCGCCCCGTCCTTGGAGGTGGCCTCCTCGGTCAGGTCGGTGGGCAGGTCGAGGATGGGCGGCCTGCTGTCAAGGACGGTAACCGTGAAGATGCCGCTGGCCGCGAAGCCGGCCCTGTCAACGGCTGAGCAGCCCACCGGGGTGGTGCCCACCGGGAAGGTGCTGCCCGAAGCGGGGGTGCAGGCCACCGGCACGGGCCCGTCGACCTGGTCGGCCGCCGAGGCGGCGAAGCGTACCTGCGCCCCATTGCGGGAGGTGGCCTCCTGGCTGAGGTCGGATGGCAGCCGGAGCAGCGGCGGCGTGGTGTCCGGCGCGACCGGGGGGATGACGGGCCGCTGGTCGGTCGTGGTCGTCACTTCGGCCGTGGTGGTAGTTGCTCCACCAGCGGTGGTGGTGGGCGCCAGGCTGGTCGGTTGCGGCTGTGGCGCGGTAGTGCCGCGCGGCAGGAACAGGACGCCCAGCAGGAAGGTCAAGGCGACCACCGCGACCCGGGCGGCGACCATCGGCCACCGCCCGGCGATCGCTCGCGACCACGCGTCGATCCCCCGCCGCCGCGAGCGCGGCTCCGGGCGGGTCGGGGGAACGGGTGGCAGGAGCAGCCCGAGGTTGTGGCTGCTGACGGCCGCCCCGGCGCGATCCCCGAGCCGTTCACGCAGCCGCAGGGCGTGCTCCAGGTGCGCTCGTGCCTGCTCCAGGTCGTCCACGGAAAGCTCCAGCGTGCCGAGCTGGTGGGAGAACAGCGCTTCAGCGGCCTGGTCGCCGATCTCCTTGGCGGCCGTCAGGCCTTGAAGGAGGGCCTCGCGGCTGGCCTCCCAGCGGCCCGCCAGGGTCAGGATGGGTTCGAGCACCCGCACCAGGCGTACCACGGCCGGCCACTCGGCGCGCTCGGCGGCGAACCCGAGCGCGTTCACCGCGGCGTCGATGGCCGACCGTGCCTCCTGGCCGCTCGGATCCTTGGTCGTCAGCCAGTCGCCGAGCGTGCGGAGCCCGCCGCCCAGCTGCACGTACTCGAGCAGCAGCTCGCGGTAGGTGTCGACGTGGCAGACCGGCAGGCCGAATCGATCCTGGTGCTCCTCGACGAGGCCACGACGGCGCAGCAGCCCGAGGCTCTCGCCGAGGGTGGCGACGTCGCCGATGGCGGCGATGAGCTCCCGAGGGAGCAGCGCCCCTCCGGCCAGCGCGAGCACGGCGAGCACCCGCCGTTCCTGTTCGGCCAGGGCGTTGACGCTGAGCCGGTCCAGCACCAGCGGGTCTCGTGCCGCCCTGGTGGCCAGCTCCGCCAGGGAGCCGCCGTCCTCGCGTGCCAGGGCGGCCGCCTGGTGCAGGTGCAGCGGCTGCCCCTGCACCGCCTCGGCCAGGTCACGGACCGCCACCTCCTCGGCGGCGGTGAGCGCGCGGCCCAGGTCCCTGGCGACCAGTTCCGTGGCGGCGCGGTCGTCGAGCCCGGTAAGCGTCACCGAGGTGCCGTGGCGGCCGAGGAGCGGCCGGGTGGCGGCGAGGATCAGGCTGCAGCCAGGTAGGCTGCTGACCAGCGGGCCGACGGCGTCAGGTTCCAGGGTGAGGTCGTCGAGCAGGACCACCGAGGTGACCTGGCCGAGCAGCTGGACGCGCTGGTCGGGGGTTGGCTTGAACGGCTCCGGGCTGGCGTAGCTCGCGTCGAAGAGGCGCTGCAGCGTGTCGTCCAGACGTTCCTTCCCCGGCTGAAGGTAGACCCATGGCCGCGTCGTATCCTCGCCGCCGAGCGTGCCGGCGAGCTGGCGCAGCAGCGCGGTCTTGCCGAAGCCGCAGGGTGCGACCAGCTCGATCGGCTTGCCAGCCTGCAGGGCAAGCCGAACTCGGCCCAGTTCCTCGTCACGTCCGAGGAGGAGGGGTTCGTCGCCCGCCGTCGTGGCGGTCCGGTCGCTGGCAAGCTGCGGCGACACCCGCTGGAGGGAGATGCGTTCGAGCCGGGCGCCTGTGCCGGTCAGGACCTCGATGCGGAAGTTGCCGTACATGATGCTGTTCATGAGCCTGCCCCCCAATGCGTCGCAGCTCATGACCTCGGACCCGTCTGCCGAAAAGGTAGAAAGGCGTAATCAAAGCAAAGACCCATCGGCGTCGGGACGCAGTGCTCTACGGCACGCCACGACGGTGTCGTTGGTCACAGCCGGCTCGGCCGAGAACAAGGGCAAGGTCGGCCGGGGGCCGGGCCGTCGAAGGAGCCTACGGCGCTGGGCTCCGTGGTGGTCGGGATGCCGGGATTTGAACCCCACCAGCTCATCCCGGCACGTCCAGGACAGTACACCTCTGTATGCCTGACCTGCAGGTTTACCGCTGACGTGTGCTGGGACGTCCGGGTGGATGCGCACCGTCTGTGAGCAAATCGTGAGCAGGCGCCCGGCTGGGCCCGGCGGCTGCCCGAACACCTGCGCGAGCAACCCTCGGTAGGAGGTGCGCCAGCGAGACCCTGGTCGCCGTCGCCGAATACCCCTTGACCTTCGACCGCGGTTGTGGGTCGATGCTCGACGCGTCAGCCCAGCGCGGGCACGCCGACCAGACCGCCGCCGACAGCTCCCAACAAGCATCCCAAAGGAGCCGGCGATGCGCATCGGAGAAGAGCAGGAAGAGTTCGAGATCCTCCCCACCGAAGAAGAGGAGCAGCCGGTGGTGCTCCCCGAGCGCGAGCCGCCACCGCAGCCGGAGGACGCGCCGGCGTGAGCCACGCCGATCCCGGGTCCCCGGAGCTGGTGGTGGGGGCCTGGCGCGGCTATCGCGTCTGGCGCATCAGGGGTGATCGGCTGACGGGCTGGTGGTACACCGACTATGCCTGGGCGCCCGGGACCTCCGAAGCCAGCTGCGATGCCAGGCGCTGGACCCTCAGAGGCCGGCGCGCCCGCCATCCCGGCCTTGCAGCCCCCCAGCGCGACTGCGCCTGCGGGCTGTATGCCCTGCTGCGGCCGTGGGACTTCGCCGGGTACCTGCCAGCCCGGCACTTTGGGTACTACGACCAAGCCAACGCGGTGGTCGGGGTGGTGGCCGGGTGGGGGCGGGCCTTTCGGGGCAAGCATGGCTGGCGGGCGCAGTTCGCCAAGCCGGTGGCGCTCTACTGGACCCCGGACCTCGACGAGCAGGTGGACCGGATCGCTCGCAGGTACGGCTGCCAGGTCGTCCAGGGGCGAAGCGACCTGCTCGCCGTCGCTGAGCAGCACGCCTGAGCCGCCCGGGTCCATCCCGGCTTGCCCGGGCGTCAGGTCACAGCTGTCACCGCCGATTGAGCGGAGGCGTGCGACGGTCGCGAGAAGCAACGATCCCGATCTGAGCGAGCCCCTATGGGCGGACTCATGGCCGCCAGCGCTGTCCGCCGCCGTTCTTGCCGCGGTCTTCAAACTCTGCTCTCGCAGTTCAGAGCCGTTCGTAGGCGTTTCTGACCTGGACGCCTCGGCCGTGTCCGCTCGTCGTAGGCCGCCGCGATCCGCCGGTGTTGCTGTCGCTGCTGCTGTCGACCGCCCATCCGGTCCTCGCCCACGTCGGCAAGATCACCCTGCTCATTCTGCGCAGACGACACTAGTCTTCGCCTCACGCCATGATCCGCCTGCGAAGTGTGACGCGTGGGCGCAGAGCGCTACCGATACGAGTTCAGCGTCTTACTCCATGAGTCCGTTGGCTTGGCTCGGCTCCAGCGGCTGCGCGGCCGCCTTGGGTGGCGGCGGTACCGCCTTGCTCGCTGGCCGCTAGAGTCTGCCCGAAGAAGTCGAGAAACTCCGGGGCGCCGGCCACACCAGGGCTGTCCTGCGACCACAGCTGGCTGCCAGTCGCGGTCAGCCCCGCACCCGAGCCGGGCAGGACATGCACCACACCGGAACCGAAGCCGCTGTTGAGGTTCTCGCCCGGGGCGCCCACGGCCAGATCCGCTGGCCCGTCACCGTTGAAATCGCCGGTGGCCAGCGCACTACCCAATCGATCACCATCCTCGGCCTGGTCGGCGATCCCGGCGCTGTCTTGGGACCACAGCTGGCTGCCGGTCCCGGTCAGCCCGCCCGGCGAGCCGACCAGCACGTGCACCACCCCGTGCTCAGCGATAAAGCTAGGGGGGTCGTCAAAGGTTTCGCCTGGCACGCCGACGGCCAGCTCGGCGCGCCCGTCGGCGTTGACGTCCCCTGCCGCCAGGGCGCTCCCGAACAGGTCTCTGGGCTGGGTGATGTTGGCCACCCCGGGGCTGTCCTGTGACCAGACCTGGTTCCCGGTCGCGGTCAACCCGCCAGCCGACCCGTACAAGACGTTCACCGCTCCGGCGGCCACGGCCACCACGGCCAGGGTCTCGCCCGGGGCACCGGCGGCCAGATCGGCCCGCCCGTCGCCGTTGAAGTCCCCGGCAGCCACGGCGCTGCCAAGGAAGTCCTGCGTCTCAGCAATGCCGGCCACCCCCAGACTGTCCTGGGATCACACCTGGTTGCCGGCCGCGGTCAGCCCACCGGCTGAGCCGTACAGCACGTTGACCGCCCCGGCGTCCATGACCCTGCCGACATCCTCGCCTGGTGCCGTGATGGCCAAGTCGGCGTGCCCACCGGCGTTGATGGCGCCGGTGGCAAGCGCCGAGCCAAAGCCGTCCCCCACCTCGGCGACGCCGCCCACCCCGCCACTGCCCTGGGACCACAGCTGGCTTCCGGTCCCGGTCAGCCCCGACGCCGACCCGCTGAGCACGTGGACCACGCCGCGGCCCTGGTTCTCCTGCCCGACCCCCACGGCCAGGTCCGCGCGGCCGTCGGCGTTGAAGTCCCCGGCAGCCAGGGCGCCGCCAAAGCCGTCGCCGGCCTCGGCCATGCCGCCTACTCCGGGGCTGTCCTGGGACCACAGCTGACTGCCGGCCGCTGTCAGCCCACCAGCGGACCCGTACAGCACGTGCACCACCCCGGCGGAACCCTGGCCGGCGCCCAGGCTCTCGCTCGGGGCCCCAATCGCCAGATCAGCGGCACCGTCGCCGTTGAAGTCAGCCCGCAACTCCGCCTCAGCGCTTGGGGCCGCACGCGTCGCCTGGACGTCGCCTGCCGAGGCCGCAACCGGCGATGCGAGGAACAGACCCATGACCAAGAGAACGCCCGGGACTCGCCGCATAGCCATCACCCCCCACCCGCTTGCTGCGCGCCATGCGAGCCAGCGGACACGCCGAGAAGGCCCGAACCTAATCCGACAGTGCGGCTATGTCCAGCCGCAACCCGATTGGGCACGATCCTGCCAACGGGTACCTACTGGCCCATGTCAGGAGCCGCGGACATGCAGTGTCAAGGGCTTGAGTCCGGCAGCGCCGATCCCAAGGTTCGCCGCTGTGCGCGGCACCCCACACAGTCAGCCCGTGCCGACCGTAGGGCGATGGCCCAAGGATGCCCCGCAATCGCTGGGATCGTCCGGCCCAGGGAGGCGGCCGATGGCTCGCTGAGCTGGGCGGATCTGTGGGCAGGGACGGGATCGAACCGCCGACCTTGCGGTTTCAGCCGGGTGAGGCCCATCCGGGACCGTCCGAGGTGGTTCGCCTGCGCCGTAGACGCCCTGTTCAGCAGGGTCGAAGCGGACCTTGTCATCCGGGCTGGTCCGGTCCGGTACGGCTCGGTGCGGATCTGTTGGGCAGAACACCCGCAGAATCGCAAGCTCGACCGTGGTGGGCCACCCGAGGGGATGCCTTGGGTCCGAGCAAGTCGTCCAACCGTGGCGTAGTACGGCCCGCGGGCCGTGGCCAGGGTGGGACGGCGACCCGGACGGGCGGTCGCATTGGCCGGCTCGGCCGTGCAGGGATGGGCGAGCGGTCGCGTACACGTATCACGACGAACCCCTTGAGCCTCTAGATACTGACGTTCGAGGCGACAGGTCCTCGAACCGGGGTTGGAGCTGCCCAGCTGATCGCAGGGCTTGAGGCTCCCGGGGGGAGATGGTCGGACGTGAGACCGACCCGACAGCCGTCGTCGGCGCATGGGGGATCGGCTGCGACCAAGGTCGCGGCCTGGCCCACGACCATGGCAGCGCCCAGCGGAGGGCGGGACGCCCGATGAGCCTCGGAGCCCTCTCCATCCTGCTGCTGGCCATGGCCGGTGGCCTCGCCGTCGGCCAGCTGCGCGGGGGTGACCTGGATGGCTTGCGGGCCGCACCCGTGAAGGCCCTGCCCCTCGCCGCGGCCGTCCTGGTCCTTCAGGTGCTGCTCGGGTTGCACGGGCCGCGCTTGGACGGGGCCTTGCGGACGATCGGCTCGGTGCTGCTGGTCGCCTCGTTGCTGCTGGCGCTCGTCGTCGTCTGGGCCAACCGGCGGCTGCCTGGGATGCTGCTCATCGGGCTCGGCCTGCTGGCCAACCTGCTGGTGGTCGGCGTCAACGGCGGCGTGCCGGTGTCCACGGCGACCCTCGGGCGGGCCGGGATCGCCGCGACCAGCCCCGACCTGCGCGAGCTCGGCCCGAAGTACGTCCTTGAGGGGCCCGGAACCCGCCTGGGCGTGCTCGGGGCTCGCCTCGCCATCCCCCAGGGCCGAACCGTGCTCAGCGTCGGCGACCTCACCCAGTACGCCGGCCTCGTGCTCTTGGTCCAGGGCCTCATGCTGGCCGGCACCCGGCGGCGCCTGCGGACCTTGCCCGACAGCAAGGTCGCCGGCGTGGGAAGGGATGCGCCTGCGTCCAGGAGCGGGAGCGCTGCGGCGCTCGGCAGCGACCAGCCCAGCGCGGAGGCGACGTCGCAGGGGTCGGCCGGCCCCAAGGCGCTGCTGCTGCGGGTGGCGTGGCTCGCCATCCTGCTCGGGCTCCTGTTGCAGCTCGCCCTGCTCCTCGCGGCCGCTGGGTTCGGGATCTTTGCTGGTCTCCGGCCGCTGGTGGCGGAGACGGCGAGGAGCGTGGGCTGGTCGGTGCTGGTCTGCACCGGCGTTGCGGTGGGGCGGGTAGCCGCCAAGGGTCGCCCGCCCCTGATGGGCATCGCCGGGCTCCTGGCAGCTCCCCTCGCGCTGACCGCCGCCAACACGATCCAGAAGGGCATCGCCGCGGCGCTGAGCGTCCCCGGGGTTGCCGGTCCCGCCCCACTTTGGGTGCTGGTGCTCAAGGCGGCCGAGTACGGGTGCCTGGCAGCGGCCCTCGGGTGGATCGGACGGCGGGCATGGGCCGGCGCACCCGCCTACGCGGCGGTGGGGCTGCTTGCGGGCATCGTCTTTGGCGGCGCGGCCCTGGTGGTGGTGGCGCAGTCGGCTCCGACGCCGCTGTCGCCTGCCGCGCTGGTGGCCAAAGGCGTCAACGAGCTGGTGTTCCCGGTCGGCTGCGCGCTCGTCATCTTCACCGCCGAGGTCCTCGGAAGGCGTGCCAGTCCACGACGCACGCAGCAGCCACCGAGCCTCACGTTCGCGAAGAGCGCCTAGCAGGACCCGCTCGCGTTGTGGGGCTGCTGGAGGCCGAGGAGCGCCTCGCCAAGCGCGAACCGCCGGCCGACCCGAGGTAACGGCTAGGGTGCGCAAGCGTTCCACTCGGTAACCGGTCCAACTAGGGCGGGCGGTGTCCCGCGCGGCCCCCCCGGCGGGCGCCGCCCGCCCTAAGCGTGCAGGCGGCCGCGCGCGTGACCTGGTCGGCGAGGCAACCAGGTAGCCGCGCGCGCGTAGCTACAGCGGGGGCCGAGGTCAGACGGGGGAGGCCCAACAGGGCCTCCCCCGTTTGGCTGTGCGGGGTCGGTGGAACCCGGGCGCGGCCTTCGAGGCCGTGTAACGCCCAAGACTACTGATGAAGCGGTCTTCTTCTCGGTGCAAGGGGAACTGGGGATAGCGAACGGCCTCGGTGTCAGGGGTGATCCCGGGGCCGTTTGCCTATCCTCGGGTAGCCCATCAGACGTAGAAGGCTCGTACCTATGGCGTCCGGGCTTCGTTGTTGCGGCCGTTGGGCAGTGCCCCCAGTGGCCGCGTAGGCTGGTCGCCTGCCACTGCTGGCCGCAGGTGATGCAGGCGAGCTGGTCGGGGTCGGTGGTGGAGGTTGGGAGACTCGAACTCCGGCCCGTCTCGTGGAGTGTCGCCTGCTCACGGCCACATCCCATCGTTGACCTGCGGGTTGGCCTTCCAGCGCTGGTCGTCGCCGCAATCGTCAACCTCGGACGGCCTCGCTAAGCCCTGGGCAACCCCGGCACGACCCGCGCCCGCGTTCGCGCTCGGCGGGAACGCACCTGGTTCCTGGTGGCTGGCTAGCGGATGACGCGCAGCCTGGTGAGGATGTTCCCGCCGACGGCGCGGCCCCGGTCCCACCGGCCCGTGGTCATCCGGTAGTCGCGGCCCCGGGCACCGATCCCAAACAAGCCGCCGGTCGGCGCCGGACCATACTCGGGCGGCGAGGCGTCAGGCGGGAAGCCGTAGTCGCCGGGTCCGGCCGGGCCTGATGGCCAGCCCTGGTAGGGATGATTGACAACTCCACAGCGCAGGCACATCGGTGTGACCTCCAGCCGTCCTGCTCAGCTAGCAGCTTCGGCGCTGCTCGGGTGGACCGCCGGCAGCGCCGGGTCGGGTCAGCTCGGCAGCGCCGGGTCGGGTCAGCTCGGCAGCGCCGGGTCGGGTCAGCTCGGCAGCGCCGCCAGGTCGCGATCCGGGGTGGCGACCGGCTCCGCCTGGACCATGGCGGCGAGCGGCGTGCGCCAGTGCTTGCTCAGGCAGCCCATCTTGAGGTGCTCGATGGGGCCGTCGGTGGAGTCGAGCCAGAACCGCTCGGTGACCTGGGCCGGGGCGCCGCACTGGGGACAGGGGATGGTGTCGGGCATGGGTGCGCTCCTTACCTCCGCGCTCATCGCCGTCGCTGGCGGCTTGGCGGCGACTTCGCTACCAGCGAGGATGCGCGGTGCCGGGATGGGCACGCAGTGCCGCAACGCACTTAACCAGCGTGTCGTGCGTCACCGTGTCGCAGTGCGCGTGGCCAGCGATCCGCAGGGCGCGACCTGCGGCTCTGGGGCGCGCCGCCAGGGACTTGAACCCCGAACCGTTGCCTTAAGTGCCTGCGCGGATTGGCGCTGAAGAGTGCGCCGGGCGAACGCGGCTGGCTACTGTCGTCGTGCGAACCGGTTGGTCGCTTCGAGCTGGCGCGTGGTCGCCTCCTCGCCGCCGGCGTGACCCGTCCCGACCAGGTGCAGCTCGGCGTCCGGCCAAGCCCTGGCCAGCTGCCAGGCGGTGTCGGCAGGGCTGCCGAGGTCGAAGCGGCCGTGGACCAGGACGCCGGGGATCCCGGCGAGCCGGCCGGCGTCGCGCAGGAGCTGGCCGTCGGCCAGCCAGGCGTCATGGTGGAAGTAGTGCGTGACGAGCCGCGCGAAGGCCATCCTGAACGCAGGGTCGTCGAAGCGCGGATCCGGCCGCCATCCCGGCTCGTTCGACATCAGCTCGTCCTCCCAGGTGCACCAGTCCCGAGCGGCCCGCTCGCGAACCGCGAGGTCAGTGGACTCGTTGAGCAGGCGGTCGTAGGCGGCGACGAGGTCGCCGTCGCGGTCGGTCGCGGACACGCCGGCGCGGAACCGCTCCCACCGTTCCGGGAAGTAGCGCCCCACCTCGTGGTACAGCCAGTGCACGTCGGCGGGCCGGGTCATGGTGACCGACGCGAGGACCATCTCGCTGACCCGCCGTGGATACCGCTGGGCGTAGGTCAGGGCGAGCGTGACCCCCCAGGAACCGCCCCACAGCAGCCAGCGCTCGACACCGAGGTGCTCACCCAGCCGCTCCATGTCCGCGACCAGGTGGTGGGTGGTGTTGCTGGACAGGTCGGTGGTGGGGTCGCCGGCGTGGGGCGTGCTGCGTCCGGATCCACGCTGGTCGAACTGGATGATCAGGTATGCCTCCGGGTCGAAGAGGCGACGATGCCGAGGTGAGGAACCGGTACCGGGCCCGCCGTGGACCACGACCGCGGGCTTGCCGTCGGGGTTGCCAGAGGTCTGCCAGAAGATCAGCTGCCCGTGGCCCACGTCGAGCATGCCCTGCTCGAAGGGCTCGATGGCTGGAAACCGCTCCATAACGCCTCCTTCGCAACAATGCAACAGTGCTGTTACATTAGCAGCATGGCACGGGAAGCGTTGCTAGGCACCCAACTTCGTCAGGTCCTGGAGTTGTTGGACGGCGCCGTCGCCGAGGTCTACCAAGATCTCGGCATGCCTGGCTTCCGGCCGCGCTACACGCCGATCCTGCGCGTCCTCGCCGCCGGCGGCCCCCAGTCGATCCGCGACCTGGCCAGGGCGACGTCGGTGACGCACTCGGCCGCCAGCCAGACCGTCGCGCAGCTGGCCAGGGAGGGCTACGTCGAGGCAGGACCCGGCCGGGACGCGCGCCAGCGCATCGTGCACCTGACACCGGCGGCACGGTCGCTGCTGCCCAAGCTTGAGGCGGAATGGGCCGCGACCACCGCGGCCGCGAGCGAACTGGAAGACGAGCTCCCGTTCTCACTCAGCGAGCTGCTTGCCGCCACCACGGCAGTCCTGGAGCGCAGATCGTTCCGGGAGCGGATCGCCAGCCACCTGACGCTGCTACAGGACGATCATTAGCGCACCCACCAGCGCCTGGCCATGCTGACTGCGTGCCGGGCGGGATCCGGTTGCGGGGCCTGCAGCGTGCGCTCGGCTCGTCAAGCTGCGCCAAGGACCAAGGCGCTCCCTGCCACCGGACGAGGATGCGTGAGCCTGCGTATCGAGCTTGCTGCGGATCACACTCACAACTGCTGCGCGGCCACGACCATGCGTGGATTGTGCAGTTCAGGGACGTCGTGGAGGTCGGGTGTTCCAACGGTAGGACGTCCAGGCACGGCGGATCAGCCGCCGCAGGGTAATGATCGCATGCGCAAAGGCGAGGAACGCATCGATGACACGGTCACAGCGTTCAGTGTTCCAGACCAGCTTCTTGAACTGGTTGCCCCAGGCGTGGGTCCGCTCGACCGGCCACCGGCGGCTGGCCTGGAGCGGGGCCGGCGTGCCCTTGGCGGCGATCTGGCCGGTCATGCCACGAGCGGCGAGCAACTCGCGGGCCGTCGTGCTGTCATAGCCCCGGTCCAGGTGCACCGTCGGCTGGGCGGGCAGCGGCCCCAGCCGGTCCAAGGTGGCCAGCGTCGGTCCAAGCAGCGGCGCGTCGTGGCGGTTGGCGCCGGCGGCCACCGTGCCCAGCGGGATCCCGCGCGCCTCGGTCACGGTGGAGCGCTTGCGGCCCTGTTTGCCGCGGTCGACCGGGCTGCGTCCGGCATGGTCCCCGCCGCAGGGCGCCTTGGTGATGCAGCCGTCCACGGCCAGGTCGGCTAGTTCGAGGCCGATCATGCGGTCGTAGGCGCCGAGGACCAGCCGCTCCAGCGTGGCGAAGATCCCTGCGGTGATCCATTCGTTGCGGCGGTCGCGGATGGTGGTGGCTGAGCAAGTGGCATCGGCGATCTTGCGGTAGCCGCAGCCAAACACCAGGACCTGGACGAGCTTGTCGAACACGATCCGGTCAGCGATGCGCTGGCGGTGGCAGCCCAGCGGGTGGTCGGGGTGGTAGGCACCGCGCTCGGGCAGCAGCGCACAGAACTGGTCCCACAGTGGGGCGATGAGCCAGGATGGCAGGGCGGGCACGAGTTCTCCACGGATCAAGAAGCGTCGACACCTTCATGATCCCGAGGCTCGTGCCTGCCTTGCTAGCTCAACCCCTTCTGCCCCAATCCGCGCAGGCACTAAGAGCGCTTTCCGGGCCGTCGCCTCACGTGCGGCGACCGGCAGAAAGGAGCTGTCTAGCTGGGCGTTCGCTGACCGGTGTTGTCCGCTACTGACCGGACGTTGCTCATCGTCTGCGGGCCAGGCGCGGGCCACTCTCGGAGTGAGGACGACCAGCGCCGTGTCGGAGCGGTGTTGCAGGAGTTCGGCTGCACCTCAGACTCCGTCGATAACGGATTGACGCCGCGGGGCCGGGGCAGCAAGCTAGCGGGCGATCAAAGTCGGTTGCGCGGGCAGGGGGGCACATGACGCTTGGCCTGAGGACCCTTTCGGGCGAGACCACCGAGCTGGACGACGAGCAGTCTGTGGCGCTTCGGATGACCTTTCGGGGTCGGCTGCTGGCGCCGCACGATGACGGCTATGACCAGGCGCGGGTTGTCCAGAATGCGCTGATGGATCGCCGTCCGGGCCTGATCGTGCAGTGTTCGGGCACCGCTGATGTCATCGACGCGGTCAACCTGGCCCGCGAGCAGCAGTTGTTGACGGCGGTGCGCGCCGGTGGACACAGCGTCGCCGGCTACGGCGTCTGCGATGACGGGCTGATGCTTGATCTGTCGGCGATGCGTGGCGTGTGGGTTGATCCCGACGCTCGGGTCGTGCGCGTCCAGGGCGGGGCCACCTGGGGGGATGTCGATCGTGAGAGCCAAGCCTTCGGGCTGGCGGTTCCGGGTGGCGTTGTCTCGACCACCGGGGTCGCTGGGTTGACGCTGGGCGGGGGGATCGGCTGGCTGCACCGCAGCTACGGGCTGGCCTGCGACAACCTGCGCTCGGTGGAGGTCGTGACGGCCGATGGGCAGCTGCGGCGGGCCAGCGAGAACGAGCACCCGGACCTGTTCTGGGCGGTGCGCGGCGGAGGGGGCAACTTCGGCGTCGTCACCAGCTTTGAGTTCGCCGCCCACCCGCTGGGGCCGGTGGTGCCCGTCGCGGCGGTGATGTACCCGGTCGACCAGGCCGGTGAGCTGTTCCGGGCCTGGCGGGCCTGGACGTCCACCGCTCCCGACGAGGCTATGAGCCGGGCGCTGTTCTGGTGGATGCCGGAGGCCCCCCAGCTGCCTCCGGCGGTGCACAACCAGCAGGTGTTCATCGTGGGGGCCATCTACACCGGGTCGCCCGAGGAGGGCCAGCGTGTCCTGCAGCCGCTCCGAGAGCTGGGCACGCCGCTGGTGGATCTGGGCACCGAGATGCCGTTTCGGATGTTCCAGGCCGCGTTCGACCCCTTGTTCCCCAAGGGCCAGCAGGTCAGCTACTGGAAGTCGATCTACCTCAACGAGTTGACCGATGACCTTGTCGACCTGATCGTGCGCCACGGCGTGCAGCGGTCCTCGCCGCTCAGCATTGTCCATGTGCCGATGCTGGGTGGTGCGATGAGCAGGGTGGATGCCACCGCCACCGCCTTCGGCGACCGCGGCGCCCGGTTCATGCTCAGCGTCGACGGCAACTGGGTGGATCCGGCCGACACCGCCGACCACGTTGCCTGGGTGCGTGAGGTCATCAGCCAGGCCGAGGGCTTGTCCGGCACCGGCGGGACCTACCTGAACTTCAGCGGCGAGGAGAAGACCGCAGCAGGCGAGCTCGTCGAGGCCGCCTACGGGGAAAACCTGCAGAGGCTGGTCGAGGTCAAGCAGCGGTACGACCCGGACAACCTGTTCCGGTTGAACAACAACATCGCACCGGCGCAGTAGCTCCAGCCACGTAGGGCCCGACCGCCTGCTGCACGCGGGTTGAGGACCCGGCCTGACTTTCTCCGTGCGAGAGACAATCCGGGTCCTCGGACGACCTGACGAACGCTTGGAAACGGCCGCTGACCTGCGCGACCAGCTGACCGTAGCTATCTGCTGCTGTCCGTAGTTCTCCGGTCTTCCGCGGCCCCAACACGGCCCAGGGTCACGAGCTGGAACGCGCTCAACGGAGGGAGGGCCGGTCCTGCTCCGCCGAGCGGCCAGGTTAGGGCCGATCTCCATGAGCCGTGATTGACCGCTTGTGACCGGTCGTGTCCGTTCGCTTGGGCACGCCGAGGGCACAGTCTCGGGCCTCGACCTGAGGTGGCCTGTCAGGCGTCCGAGGTGGGCAGAACCACCCTACTCAATGTCTTCGAGTAACACCGGTTGGCGAGCCCCGAAGGAGGCCCGTAGAACGGTCAGCGTCAAGGAGGCCACCGCTCACCTGCGGATTGGTGTGCCGCGAGTGTCCGACATTGACCGCCCATTGCAGACCGTCGCTGGCCGCAGCGTCGCGGCATCTACTCGGGCGTCTCCGAACCTCTGGAAGCGCTGGACCCAGGGGTGGACCCGGGAGGAATCTCTTCACCATTGGCCAAGGTGCTCTTGCTCTGGTCAAGCTTGCCGATTCGGCGGCGAGCCCGCCCAAGGCTGATCAAGGCCGATGGCAATCTTCCTTTGGCGTCCTCAGCGCCGCGCAGGTGCTCGACCGCCTTCTCGTAGGCCACGGCGGCCTCCCTCAGACGACCATCGGCGGTGTGCACGTCGCCGATGTCCTGCAACAGCGTCCCATAGAAGCCGGGGTCGGTCTTGGCGTCCACGAGTTCCAGCGCCGCGGTGTAGGCAGCCAGGGCCTCACCGTAGGCGCCCTGTTGCTTGCGGCCTCCCAGCTCCTCGAAGGCTCGGCCGAGCTCGTGGAGGCGAATGGCTCGCAGGCGGCGCTCGATCTTGCTCCCTTCCCTGGACAAGAGCTCCTTGGCCTGGTCCAAGGTGCTCCGCGCCTCAGTAGGTTCGTCGGTGTGGATGAGGCAAGTGCCGAGGGCGACCAGGGTTGCAGCCAGGTCGCCCGGGTCGTCGGCGAGGAGCTTGTACTTGGCGGCATCCCGGTAGCTCGCAGTGGCCGCTTGGAGGTCGCCAGCGGCCGTGTGCACGTCGGCAATCTCGTGCAAGGCCATCCCATAGAGCCCAGGGTCCTTTTCGCGGTCAGCCAGCTCGAGGGCCTCTGGAAGGAGGCCAGGGCTTGGTCAAACCAAGACGGCTCCTGAGGGCTACCCCGGCGACCTGGCATCTTGTCCCTTCCTTCTGTATTGGCGAAGTCGACAGTCTAGTCCTTGCCGGATCACCCGGCCCTCGGCAACCGGCCGGGGATCGCCCAGCTGAAACCCGAAGGCGACTGAAACAGTTCAATCGGATATGACAGGCAGAGTGAGCCTTCGGAATAATGCTCCTGTTTATCCTGCATTCAGCAAGGGCGAACACTCGGTCCTAATCGAGACTGGACGCAACCGTCGGAGTCCGCTTGCAGGAAGGGGATGCGCCGTGGCAGGCCCAACGCAGTGATACCGCCGTATCCGACACGCCCAGCTACTTCCATACCGCCGAGGTGCCGCCACCTTGCAGGTGTCGCCCAAGACCGTGTCCCGCTGGGCCAAGGAGGGCAAGCTGCCGTTCCTGAGGACGCTGGGTGGCCACCGCCGCTACCGGCCGCCGATATCAACCAACTGGCCGACGAGCTGCAGGTATCACCGACAGCCTGAGGGCGGCCTAGTCCGGCTGGCGAACGCAGCTCGGACCTGGCGGGGACCGGCACCCGATCGGGTGACAGGGAAGGATCGCTTCTGGATGACCACCTGGCGGTGCGGCGGTGGCCCGGCGCCGGCGAGTAGGCCGAGTGAGGGGAGGCCCGACCCACTCGCCTACCAGCCGGCGCTCAGCCGGCCGCGTGCATCGACATCTGCAGGTCGGTGCAGCTCAAGGGCGCCCCTGGGGGCGTGGAGGGGTTGCAGACGTCGAAGGTGTGGATCTGCTCGTCCACGCTGCCCGGGTCCTTGGGGCCATGGTCGCGCACCACCAGCACGACATCCGCCCCTAGGGCGTCCAGCAGCCCCGGGCCGTTGTTGATGACCCCGTCGGTGTCGCCCACATTCAGGTGGCCGCCGAACTCGGCGGCGCCGCCCTCGTCGATGACGTGACCGGCGGCGTACTGCACCGACACCGACGTATCGGGGTTGACCAGCATCCACCAGATGGTCACCGCGTGGCCGGCCTGCAGCCCGCTGGTGGACAGCGCAAACGAGATGCCACTGTCGGTCCGGGTGAGGGTGGAGGTGCCGACGGGCGCGCCGGCGAAGGTGGTGACGGGGCTGGTGGTCTGGGTGGCGGCCCCGGCGCGGCTGACGAGGACGACCGAGAGCAGGGCGACAAGGGCAAGGGCAACAAGGATTCGTCGCTTCACAACGCTCCCCCACGTGAGACTTGGACCGGAAAGGCCGGAGTCTCGACGAATCGACCGCGCCCCGCAAACGAGGATGCCCGGTCGTCTTCCTGGTTTGCTTGGTGTGCGACATGCAGCATGGTTGGCGAATTCGGCGAGGCATGACTCGGCCTGGTCTGAGGAATTCAGTAGAAGTAGGTAGCTGCCGGCCTCATCGGGCCGGTGGCGCCGTGCGGGGGAAGCTGCAGGACTACACCGTTGCCTTAAGAGCGCCAAACATGGGGACTCCGGACCTGCGGCGCAAGCCCGCAAATATCCTTCTACTAGATCGTTGATGCGGTTTGGTGAGCTGGTGGTTGGAGGGGGTGCGGGAATGGCGAAGAGTGCCCAAGATCGGCGTGCCTACACACCTTCGACCCATGGGGCCGTCCGTGATCGCCGACCTGGACACTCTTCTCATCGCACTGTACGTGGAGTTGACCGACCGCATCATCCCCACACGACCGGGCGGCCGCCGCCGTGGGCCCGGTCGACACCCCGCCGTCACCGACGCCGAGCTGGTCTGCCTGGCCGTGGCCCAAGTCCTGCTGCGCTACCACGACGAACACCACTGGCTGCGGGCCGCCCCCACCCGGGTCGGGCACCTGTTCCCCCGGCTGCTGTCCCAGCCCGCCTACAACCGTCGGCTGCGACAGGTCGCCGACCTGATGGAGGCCGCGCTGCGCTGGCTGGCCGACCAGACGCCGGCCAGCGCGGAGCTGCTGCGCTTGTTGGACGCCACCCCGGTGGTCTGTGGCCGCTCGCGGACCACCGCCACGCGGTCGGAGCTGGCCGGCTGGGCCGGCTACGGTCACGACACCTCCCACCACTGCTTCTACTGGGGCGCCCGGCTGCTGCTGGTCTGTACCCCCGAGGGGACGGTGACCGGGTTCGGGCTGGCCAACCCCAAGCTGGTCGGCGAACGCCAGGCGGTGCTGGGCATGCTGGGTGGGGTGGTGGCCAACCGGCCGGCACCGGGCACGCTGCTGGTGGCCGACAAGGGCTTTGCCGGCCACGACTTCCAGGTCGCCCTGGCCGACCTGGACCTGGCCATCGTGCGCCCGGCCCGCAGCGACGAACCCGACCCGGGAGCCTTTCCCAACTGGCTGCGCCAGCGGGTCGAGGCGATCATCTGGACCCTCAAGCACCAGCTTGGCCTGGACCGACCGGGCGGCCGGGTCCCCGCCGGGCTGTGGGCGCGGGTGGTGCAGCGCCTGCTGGCCCTCAACGCCGCCATCTGGTTCAACTGGCGGCTCGGCGTCCCGGTCAAGCGTTCCCTGATCGCCTACGACCACTAACACCCCTTCCACCAGCACCAAAAACCGCATCAACGATCTAGTGTCCTGAGTTGTTAGTTCGTTGAAGGTAGCCGGCGAGGTTCTCCAGGATCTCGTCGGCGGTTTTGGTCCACACAAACGGCTTCGGATCGTCGTTCCAGGCGGCGATCCAGCCGTTGAGGTCGGCCTCGAGCTCGGCCACGCTGCGATGGGCCGAGCGGCGCAGCTTCCGGTTGGTCAATTCCGCGAACCAGCGCTCCACCAGGTTCAGCCAAGAGCTGTAGGTCGGGGTCAGATGCAGGTGAAAGCGCGGGTGGCGCAGCAGCCACCGCTTGACCTCTGGGGTCTTGTGGGTCTGGTAGTTGTCGCAGATCAAATGCACACCCAGCCCCGTCGGCACGTTGCGGTGGATGGTCTTGAGGAACTTGAGGAACTCCTGGTGGCGATGACGGCGGTGGGTTGCCGAGATCACCTTGCCGCTGGCCACGTCTAAGGCGGCGAACAGGCTGGTGGTGCCGTTGCGCACGTAGTCGTGGGTGCGCCTGGCCGGGGTGGTCGGCAGGAGTGGCAGGCTCGGGGCGGTGCGGTCCAGGGCCTGGATCTGGCTCTTTTCGTCCACGCACAACACCAGCGCCGCCTCCGGGGGATCCAGGTACAGCCCGACGACATCGCGGACCTTGTCGATGAACTGCGGGTCAGTCGACAGCTTCCAGGTCTCGGTCAGGTGCGGCTTCAGGCCGAACGCCCGCCAGATCCGCGAGATCGCGGTCTGGCTCATCCCGGTCGTGCGGGCCATCGACCGGGTCGACCAGTGGGTGTCATGGTGCGGTGGCGGCTCCTCCAGCGTCGTGGTCAGCACCTGCTCGACCTGGGCGTCGCTGATCGTCCGTGGCCGGCCCGGTCGCGGCTCGTCCGACAGCCCCTCCAGCCGCTGGCGGACGAACCGGCCGCGCCACTTGGCGACCGTCTGCGGCCAGATCCCCAGCTGGGCGGCGACCGCCTGGTTGGTCTGGCCCTCGGCGCAGGCCAGCACGATCTTGCAGCGCAGCGCCAGCGCCTGCGAGGTCTTGGCCCGCCGCGACCAGCGTTGCAGCGTCTGGCGTTCATCGTCGGTCAGCACCAGCGGCGCCTTTGGTCTGCCTCGCTCAGCCATGCGCGGGAGCCTACCATCATTACGAAGCGCATTAACAACTCAGGACACTAGGTCATACCCTTATCAGGATTGTCGGCTGTTGACCCGTGCAGGCCAGTGCTCTGTGCCTCCACTGTGCCCCAGCGGTCCGTCCGGTCGCGGACGCCTTCGGCGCTCCGGTCCTCCGCGACCAGGGACCGGATCGGCCGGCCGGGCACGGCAAGGCCGATGCAAGCCTCCACGAACCGACCACCTGGTTGCAAAGCCTGCCGGGAGCAAGGCGTTCATCAGGAGGAACCAGTCGCGGTGCTGGTCAGCGACCAGCGCGCAACCCTCGCTCGACCGATGGATGGGTGGCCTTGACTGGTGGTGGGTCGCTCGTCAGGCTCTGCGCCGCTGGGGGGACCGACCGATGGAGCATCCGGGTGCCCGACTCCAGGACCTGGTGGAACCGGGCCGCGCGGGAGGACGCCGGCTGGTACACCGCCACCACGCCGGAGCCCTTTTTCCAGCGTGGCCGCCGTGATGTCGACGACCTGGTCGCCTTCTGTGGCCTGCAGCCGTCCAGGGCCCAGACGCTGCTTGAGATCGGCGGCGGGGCGGGACGCATGACCCGCCGCTTCGCCGAGCTGTATGGGCAGGTGGTCGCGCTGGACGTCTCCGATGGGATGCTGCGGCTGGGGCGCGCCC
>Ga0081538_10000423_pt1 | contig 47580 bp, 46 predicted proteins | sample TabmetS5T2R1_FD_71022 | JGI IMG/M metagenome (GOLD analysis project Ga0081538, IMG submission 71022) | Tabebuia heterophylla rhizosphere microbial communities from the University of Puerto Rico - S5T2R1 | ecosystem: Host-associated > Plants > Roots > Rhizosphere ... | reverse complement strand
ACCTGCTCGTCCGCCTCTCGGGCGAAGTCGACGATCAGCGGATCACGCGCGGGTCGTTCACCCCGTAGAAGCCCTCGGTGACCTGGATCAGCTCGGTGCCGGCGGGCACCGCGGCCTGACTCGACAGGCACCACAGCTTGTCCTCCGGCAGCTCCGGGGCGGCCGGGGTGCCGCCACACCACACGGCCGATTCCGGTTCCGCCCCCGATCCGGTGTCGATCTGCGTCGTTCGGGCCACCGGATACATCGCGGCCTCCGGCAGCCACACGATGGTCATCCTGAACTGCGGCCCGAGGTCCACCTGCCCGGTCAGGTCCTTGCCGAGGAAGACGAACTGCTCCTCGCCCTCGAGCCCGCTGTCGAGCGCGTAGGCCACCGGCACGCAGTCATCGGGGTCGCCTTCGAGGTTGTCGAGCCGCTCCACGGTGGCGGACGGGTCGCCCGAGCCACCCGTCGACGCCTGGTCCCCGCAGTCGAGCACCCCGTCGGCCCCCACGAGGTGGAACAGCGAGTCGCTCGTACCCAGCGTCGCGCCGAGCCCTCCGGGCGCCGGAGCCGTGCCCTCCGCCCCACCGGCGAGCGAGAAGCCGCCGTTGGGCGTGGACGGATCGACTCGCAGCACCAGGCGGTCGAACAGCAGGGGAGCCGCGCCCGGCCCCGGGATAACCCATCGGTAGTTGTCGTCGGTGCCCGCGTCGGGCCCCGAGTCCGACAGGAGGCCGGTATCCAGGGTCTCGACGCCGGCCAGCTCGGATCCCCGGTAGAGCTCCGCACGCACCGTGGCGTCGAACTTGCCCTCGATGTCGAGCTCGGCGCGGTCCATGAACATGCCGGTCAGCGGGCCCGTCAGCGTCAGACCGAGCGACTGGCCGGTGCCGTTGACCTGCCCGCACGGCTGTCCCTGGCCCTCGCCGCCGACCCGAACGCCGAGCCCGTCGGCCACCAGGCCGAGACGCCCGTTCGCCGGCCCGACCTGGACCGCCATCACTCCGCTGGTCGTCGCCGCGCACTGGGCGACCGAGATCGGCGCCGGGGTCCCGGGGGTGTAGCCGCCGGAACCGTCGGGCGCATCGAACCGGAAGTAGTCCGACGGCCCGAGATGCAGCCGCACCACCCCCCCGTCGGGCAAGGACGACGTCGTGACGTCGGGACTCTGCGCCGGTGATGTCGACCCCGGCAGCGCGACCAGTGCGCCGACCGACAGCAGGGACGCACCGATCGCGATCGCACTACGCGGCCAGATCGTCATGGGACCCGCCTCCGCCCCCCGGTTGTCAGTTCCGGGGGCTCGCTAGCGACCATACGGGCCTCGGCGCCGGAATGAAAGGTCCACAGCATCGCGGGGCCGAGTCCCCCCGCCCACCGAACCATCGAGGCATACGCCGTCCGGCGGGGCACGATGATGGGATCGTGTCCGTTCCGATCGAGCGCAGCGTTCGGGTCTCGACGCTGGAGCTGTTCTTCGACCTCGTCTTCGTCTTCACCATCACGCAGTTGACCGATCTGCTCGTGGAGGGCGTCGATGCCGAGGCTTTCTTCCGCGTCGTGGTGATGCTCCTCCTGATCTGGTGGATGTACGACGGCTACTCGTGGCTGACCAACGCGATCGCCACCGACCGGCTCCGCTTCCGGCTGCTGCTGATCGGGGGCATGGGTGGCTTCCTCGTGATCGCCCTGGCGATCCCCGAGGCATACGACGGGGACGGGGTGGCGTTCGGCATCGGCTACCTGGTGGTGATCGTCCTGCACGCGGCGATGTACGTGCGGGGGACGTCCGCCTCCGAAATCCGAGCGATCCTGCGCATCGTGCCCTTCAACCTCGTCGCTGCCGGCCTCGTCCTGGCCGGCGGCGCGCTGGGCGGTGCGGCCCAGGAGGCCTTGTGGACGCTCACGGCGGTCACTCTGTGGGTCACGCCGTGGCTGACCACACTGGAGGGCTTCGTCGTCTCGGTGGCGCACTTCGTCGAGCGCCACGGCCTGGTCGTGATCATCGCTCTCGGCGAATCGATCATCGCGATCGGCGCCGCCGCGGCCGAGCTCGAGCTGGACGCCGGCGTCGCGCTGGTCGCGCTCGTCGCCCTCGGGCTGAGCGCCGCGCTCTGGTGGGTCTACTTCAGCGACGAGGGCACGGTCGAGGATGCTATGAGCACCACGTCCCCGGAGCGGCGGCCACTGCTCGCCCTCGTCGGGTTCGGGTACTGGCACTACGGCATCATCCTGGGCATCGTCGCCGTCGCCGCCGGCCTCGAGAAGGCGATCGAGCATCCTTGGGACCCGTCCGATGCATCGACCGCCGTCGCCCTCGCCGCGGGGGTTACCGCGTTCGTCGCCTGCGAGGTCGGCTTCCGGCGGACCTTCGGCATCACCCGCAGTCACGTCAGGCTCGCCGCGGCCGTGGCCGTCCTCACGACGATCCCACTCGGCACCGAGATCGGCGCGCTCGCACAGGTCAGTGCCCTGACGGCGATCATGGCGGCAGCGCTCACGGCGGAGGGCTGGTGGCAGGCACCGGCTGGTTGCGGACCGGGCCGGGCGCCGACCACGGCGGTCGAGCAGCACGGACCGCAGTAGTCGAGGCCTGCGCGGCGGGCCTACCAGCCTGATGCGGGGGGTTCGGGTCGTTCCGCGCCCACCGGTGGCCTCTGGTCCGCCAGCGCCTCGTGCGCGGCGGCCCGGGCGATCGCATACTGCTGCGCCGCGGCCTGCTGCGCGGCGTACTCGCGCGCCGCAGCCTCGCGGGCGGAGCGCTCGTCGGCGTGCTGCCAGTCGACGGAGCGTTGGGCCGCCATGTCGGCCTGGGCCCGAGCGCGGGCGGCCTCACGTTGCTGGCGATGCAGCTTGCCGGTCAGCCACCGGTGCACCCCGTCGACCACAAGGGCGATGACGAAGTAGACGAGCGCCGCCACCAAATACGAGAAGTCGAGCACCGACGACCCACCGACGTCCTGTGGCGGGAAGATGCCACGGAACGGGCGCATGGCGCGGTCCGTGCTGCGGTACACCCACTCGACGAACGACGCCTCGGGATTGGCGCCGGCGAGATGGAGGAAGAACGCGGTCGTCAGCAGGATCCCGGTGACGATGGCAAAGGCGTAGACGATCCACACCACGACCCGTGCCACCTTGAGCAGCACTGAAAGCGGTGAGTGCTCGTAGTCCTCGGCCCGCCGCTGGTACTCCTGAACCGTGGGGTCATTGGCAGCGGTCATCGGCGACAGTCAACCACAGGGCCGGGTCTGCGGAGCGTGATCGCGTCGTAGCTCGGCGCCTCCCCGACGAGGCGAACAAGGCGAGGCGATCGGTTCCGTCCCATGGAGGCGGAGGCGAGGGGTTCCGCAGCCGGAACCCCTTGCCTCGACCGCCAGATCGCAGAACTCATTGTCCCGAGGAACGGTCCGTTCGGCGTGGCTCGACGATCTCGACGAACCACCCTGGCTCAGCGCGATGGCGTCATCGATCCAGCACCCGGTCGCCCAGGTCGGGGAAGACCTTGGCCACCTTGGCCAGCAGGTAGTCGCCGTAGGTCCCGGTGAGCTCGTGGACGTTGGCGCCGTCCCACCGCGGCGCCGATGGGGCCGGCGACGGCCCTTCCTCCTGCGGCAGGGCCCGGACCTCGGCATCCCAGGAGGGATCGAAGAAGAACGCGAACGACACCCGGCCCGTCCGGCCAGCGTTGCGCACCCTGTGCGGGGTCGAGCGGTAGAGCCCCCCGGTCATCCGCTCCAGCATGTCGCCCAGGTTGCAGACGAACGACCCGGGGATCGGCGGCGCTGCGGTCCACCGCGCGGGCGTGCGCACCTCCAGGCCACCGGTGTCGTCCTGGCGAAGGATCGTCAGCAGCCCGTAGTCGGTGTGCTCGGCCACCCCCCACGGCGGCTCGGCGCCCTGCGGCCCCTCGGCGTCGGTCTCGGCGGCCGGCGGGTAGTGGAAGATGCGGAACAGCACGGTGGGATCGGCGGTCACGTGGGTGGCGAACCAGTCGTCCACGAGCCCCAGCGCCCGTGCGACGGCCGACGCCAGCAGGTAGCCGAGGTCGGTCATCGCTGCCATGTAGGCGAGGACCGCGTCGCGCAGGCCTGCCGGGCGCCCCGGGAAGAGGTTGGGCCCGTGCAGCGGAACGCCGGCGGCGACCCGCGGATGGTCGGGCGCCAACTCGGCGCCGAAGTAGATGCCCTCCTTGCGGTCGGGTCTCCCCGACGTCAGCTCGCCCCCGACGGGGAACCAGCCCCGCCACGCGCGCCCGCCCCCGGCCATGGCGATGCGGGCCTTCTCGTCGTCCGGCAGGCCGAAGAACGCGCGGGATAACTGCTCGAGCCGGCCCTGCAGGCCCTCGTCCACGCCGTGGCCGACGACGTAGAAGAAACCCACGTCGCGGCAGGCGGCGTCGAGCTGGCGCGCCACCTCGTCGCGGGCCGCGCCATCACCCCGCAGGGCCGAGACATCGACCACCGGAAGGCCGGCCACAGGCCACATGTCTATCGACTTGCGGGACTCCGCGGAGCGCATGTCTGTCGACCTGTGGGACTCAGCGGACGTTCAGGTGGGCCGTGCCACGATCCCGGCAGTCATGGCCACCTCCATGGTGGCCCCCAGCCTTTTGCACGGAAAGGCGGCGACCATGTCCGTTGGCAAGCGACCGACCCTTCCCCTTCAGATTGCGGTTGCCACCGCGGCCGTCTCGCTGGTGGCGCTCCCGGCGTGTGGCGACGACGACTCGACGAGCACGGCCGGCGGGGGCGAGTCGACCACGACGACGCAGACCCCCGTGATCGACCCCGGCGACGGGGGCAACTACCAGCCGAAGATCGACCCGGGCGCCTTCGTCGACGTGATCGACAACCCCTACCTGCCGTACCCCGTGGGGGCGTCGTGGACATACGAGGGGACCGAGGACGGCGAGACCGAGACCGTCGAGGTCACGGTCACGCCGGAGCGCAAGGAGATCATGGGCATCTCGGCGACGGTGGTGCGCGACACCGTTACCACCGGCGATGGCGAGGTCGTCGAGGACACCTACGACTGGTTTGCGCAGGACCGCAACGGCAACGTCTGGTACCTGGGTGAGGACAGCACCGAGTTCGAGAACGGCGAGGCGGTGAGCACGTCGGGCTCGTGGGAGGCCGGGGTCGACGGCGCCCTGCCGGGGATCGTGATGCAGGCGCATCCCGAGGTCGGGCAGGCCTACCGGCAGGAGTACTACGTGGGGGAGGCCGAGGACCTGGCGGACGTGGTCCAGCTCGACGGGACCGAGAGCGTGCCCTTCGGCGACTTCGACCAGCTCGTCGTCATCAAGGAGTGGAACCCCCTGGAGCCCGACGTCGTCGAGGAGAAGTACTTCGCCCCGGGCGTGGGGTTGGTGCTCGAGGTCAAGACCGAGGGCGGTGAGGGCCGGGTCGAGCTGCTCGAGCACACCCCTGGCGGCTGACGGGGCGGATCAGCCGGTGAGGCCGACCGGGCAGGACACACCGGTGCCGCCGAGTCCGCAGTAACCCAAGGGGTTCTTGTGGAGGTACTGCTGGTGGTAGTCCTCGGCGTACCAGAACTCGCCCGCATCGGCGATCTCGGTCGTGATGTGGCCGTAGCCGGCCGCGGTGAGCTCACGCTGGTAGGCATCGCGGCTCTCTTCGGCGGCCTTGCGCTGGACGTCGTCGGCGACACCGATCCACGACCGGTACTGCGTGCCCCGGTCGTTGCCCTGGCGCATGCCCTGCGTCGGATCGTGGCTCTCCCAGAACACCCGCAGCAGCTCTTCGTAGCCGACCCGGGCCGGGTCGAACACGACCAGCACGGCCTCGACGTGGCCGGTCCGCCCCGAGCACACCTCCTCGTACGTGGAGTTGGGCGTGAACCCGCCCGCATAGCCCACGGCGGTCGTGTAGACGCCCTCGACCCGCCAGAACGCCCGCTCGGCGCCCCAGAAGCAGCCGAGGCCGAACTCCCCCCGCTCGAACCCCCCGGGGAACGGTCCCTCCAACAGCGTGCCCAGCACGGCGTGGGTCGTGGGGACCGGGACGATGCGATGGTCACGCCCGGGCAACGCGTCGCCGGCCTCGGGCATGCGCTGCTTGCCGCGTCCGAACAACATGGGTCGAGCGTACCGGAGCGGTCCGAACCCCCGGCAGGTCCCGGTGGGGGTCGGGGTTACGACTGCGGGTCCGGCTCAGGTGAGGCCAGCGAGGCGCAGCATCGACGGCGGCACGGCGTCGTCGCCATCGGCGAGCAGCGCGGCGCGCTCGACGTTGACCACATCGTGCTCGCGATCCCGCCAGCCGTCCCACGGCCCCGTCCCCAGGCGGCCCAGGTCGCCCCGGGCGGCCACGCAGGCCCGGAGGTAGCGCTGGAGGGCGCGGATCTCTTCCTCCCCACCGATCGGCCCGTGGCCCGGCACCACCACTGGCGCCAGCTCGGCGAGCCGGTCCAGCTCGTCGGCCCAGCGGGCGGGGTCGCCCTGCCAGCACAGCGGGGCGGCGCCGAAGCTGCACATGGCGCCCGCGAACAGGATCTGCGCCGCGGGCACGAGGGCCACCAGGTTCTCGGCCATCTGCCCGCCGGAGGTCAGGACGGCGACGGCCGCGGTGAGCTGGACGTCGGACGCCACCACGTGGCTCACCGGTCGCGTCACCGCGTCGTCGAACGCCGCCGCGTGATCGGGGTACAGCGCCCGCCAGCTGTCCGTGTTGGGCGGCTGGTCGAGGTGGACGCTGGCCTGCGGGCTGCCGTAGACGGCCGCGAGCTTGAACCGTGCCGTCCCCCCGGCCTGCTCGATGCTGCTGCCGGTGAGGACCGCCCGCCGCACGGGCAGGCCCAGCTCCTCGACGGCGCCGGCGAAGGGCTCGTACTGGTCCGGCGTCATCAGGGTGTCGATGACCGTCACGCCGTCGGCGTCGACCACCGCCCCGGCATTCGGCCGGCCCCGCCCACCCGGGACCTGGAGCCAGGCGTACACACCGGCGTCGAGCAGATCGAGCGGCACGCCGGCCGAGCGTAGGTGACAGCGGCCGCCGTCACCCCGGGGCGTACGGGCGCATGCGAGGGACTACATTGCGGCAGGACAGGAGTTTGGGTGACGGCAGGCGGGCGAGCATCGATCAACGCCGGACCACGGTGGCGCGCGCGGCCGCCGGGCCCGGAACCGACGCGTTCCCTGGCGGCCGGCTCGGCGACGCGCCTGGGCGGGGGATGATCGGATGGCGCGGCCCGCCCCGGGCGCCGACCGGTCGGTGGCGATCCTCGAGCTGCTCGCCGCGCACCCCGGCGATCGGTTCACGCTCTCCGAGGTCGCCCGCCGCTGCTCCCTGAACAAGGCGACCGCCCATGCCCTGCTCGCGGCGCTGAGCGAGCGCGGCATCCTGCTACGCCATCCTGACGAGAAGCGCTACTCGCTGGGCCCCCGCCTGGTCGAGATCGGCGCTGCGGCCCAGCGGGGCTACACCGCCATCGACTTCGCCCCCGCGGCGCTCGATCGCCTGTCGGTGGCGACGGGTCGGTGGTCCCGTGCGTTCTCCCGCCGGGAGGACTGGGTCGCCACGGTCGCCCAGGCCCGCGCCCCCGCGGACGTCGACCCGCTGGACCCCGTGGCGCTGCCCCTCACCCCTCCGCTGGGGGCCCTGTGGATGGCCTGGTCGGACCGGCCGTCGGTGGAGGCGTGGCTGGCGCGGGCGGCGGCCGCCGATGCCGTCGGCCCGTCGCAGGCCGCCCTCCCCGCGATCCGACATGCCGGCTACGCGGTGACCCGGGCGTCACCGGAGCTGCGGCTCCTGTCGCGGCCGGTCCCGCCCGCCGGGAGCGCGGCGACAGCTGCCGATCGCCGACAGCGCCGCCCCACTCCCGACGAGGTCCGCACGCTGCTGGCGGCGATCGGGCGCCAGCATCTGCTGCTCACCGACGTCGACGACGCCGGCATCTACCGGATCGCCGATGTTGCGGCGCCCGTGTTCGACGCCTCGGGGGCCGTGGCGCTGGTGGTCGCCGTGTCGGGGCTGGACGACGGCGACGTGCGCGGCACCGAGATCCGGGACCTCGGCACCCGGGTGGCGGCGACGGCCGAGGCGCTGACGGCCGCCGTACGGGGACGACGCCCGGAGCACCCGGAGCCGGGCAGCACCTGAGGCGGTCATCCAACCGCGCCAACACATTGGGAACGGGCCGCGGCGCGCCTACCGTCGATCCCATGGCACCCGCACCCACGGCCGCCCGGGCGGGGTCGGACTACGTCCCCCCGCTGGCCGACATGCGCTTCGTCCTCGAGAACGTGGTCGACCTGGCCGGCTTGGCCGCACTGCCGGGCTACGAGCACGCCGACCCCGACACCGTGTTCGGGGTCCTCGAGGAGGCGGGGCGCCTCTTCGCCCAGGAGTTCGCGCCGCTCAATCGCGTGGGCGACGCCCAGCACAGCCGCCGCCACGACGACGGCAGCGTGACGATGCCCGAGGGCTTCGCCCGCGCCTATCGTCACTACGTCGAGGGCGGCTGGGCCGGGGTGCCGTTCCCGGTCGACTACGGCGGCGGGGGCTTCCCCTGGCTGGTGGCGGTGGCCATCCAGGAGATGCTGACCGCCGCCAACATGGCCTTCTCGCTGTGCCCGTTCCTGACGCAGGGCGCGATCGACATGCTGTTGCGGTACGGCTCGGAGACCCAGCGCGAGATGTTCTTGCCCAAGATGGTCACCGGCGAGTGGACCGGCACCATGAACCTCACCGAGTCAAACGCCGGATCCGACGTCGGGGCGCTCACCACCAAGGCCGTCCCCGCCGAGGACGGCACGTGGCGCATCACCGGCCAGAAGATCTTCATCAGCTACGGCGAGCACGACCTCGCCGACAACATCGTGCACCTGGTGCTCGCGCGGGTGCCCAATGCACCGCCGGGCACAAAGGGAATCTCGTGCTTCATCGTCCCGAAGTTCCTGGTGTCCGATGACGGTTCGATCGGCGCGCGCAACGCCGTGCAGTGCGTGTCGATCGAGAAGAAGATGGGCATCAACGCCAGCCCCACCTGTGTGCTCGCCTACGACGGCGCCGTCGGCCACCTGATCGGCGAGCCCAACGAGGGCATGCGCTACATGTTCACGATGATGAACAACGCCCGGCTGTCGGTGGGCCTGGAGGGACTGGCGCTGGGCGAGCGTTCCTACCAGCAGGCGGTGGCGCACGCCCGCGAGCGGCGCCAGGGGCGCGCCCCGGGGGCCCCGGCCGGCGAGTCGTCGCTGATCGTCGATCATCCCGACGTGCGCCGCATGCTGCTCACCATGCGGGCGCAGATCGAGGCGCTGCGGTGTGTCGCCTACCTCAACGCGGAGTGCCTCGACCTGGCGCAGCTCCACCCGGATCCGGACGTCCGCACCTGGCGCCAGGAGCTGGCCGACCTGCTCACCCCCGTCACCAAGGCCTGGGGCACCGACCTCGGCGTCGAGTTGACCTCGCTCGCGCTCCAGGTCCATGGCGGCATGGGCTACATCGAGGAGACCGGGGTGGCGCAGCACTACCGCGACGCGCGGATCGCCCCCATCTACGAGGGAACCAACGGCATCCAGGCGATGGACCTGGTCGGCCGCAAGCTCCCGATGCGGGCCGGCGGCGTCGTGAACGACTTCCTCGACGGCATCGCGGGCACCGCCGACGAGCTGGTCGCGTCCGGTGGAGACCTGCCGGCCATTGGCAAGCACCTCGCGGAGGCTCACGCCACGCTCAAGCAGACGACCGAGTGGTTGCTCGTCAACGGACGCATCGACCCGGACAACGCCCTCGCCGGTGCGACGCCGTACCTGCGGATGTGCGGCATCGTCGCCGGGGGGTGGTTGCTGGCCCGCTCGGCCCAGGCCGCCGTCCGAGCGCTCGATGCCGGCAAGGGCGACACCGAGTTCCTGAAGCAGAAGCTCGTCACCGCCCGCTTCTACGCCGAGCAGCTGCTGCCGCAGGCGGCGGGCCTCGCGCCGGCGGTCACCGCCGGCCCCGCCGACCTCGAGGAGGCGGTCTTCTGACGGCCTGACGGCAGGGTCTCCCGCTGCGGCCGCGTTCGGTAGGGGTCGGGCCCTTCGGGTCGACGGCGATCATCCGGCTCGTGACGGTGCTCCGAAGTGCGGGTGTCACTCACCCACGCCCAAGGAGGATCCTTGTGAGGACGTCCACCCTTCTGCGCCGTGCCGCCGCCCTGGCAGTCGGCCTGTCTCTCGCCCTCGGCGCCGGTGCCTCGGCCGCGCCGAAGGGCAACAGCAACCCCGACCTGAAGCCCAGCCGCTCGACGGCGTACGTCACCACCGATCAGAACCAGCTGATCAGTTTCAACGTGCGCAAGCCGGATCAACTCCTCTCGATCCGCAACATCAGCGGCCTGCCGGCCGGCGTGTCGCTCGTGGGCATCGACTTCCGCCCCAAGACCGGTGACCTGTACGGCGTTGGCTCCAACAGCGTCGTCTACCGCGTCAACCCCCAGACGGCGATCGCCATCGCGGAGAACGTCGCCCCGGGGACGCCTCCGATGGACGTTCCGTTCGCGCCCGCGCTGAACGGCACGAAGTTCGGGATCGACTTCAACCCCGCACCCGACGCCATCCGCGTCGTGTCGGACGCCCAGCAGAACCTGCGGCTCGCGCCCGACGCCGGCACGGTGATCGGCGGCGTCGCCGATGGCAACCTCAACCCGGGCATGCCCGAGGTCGTGGGCGCGGCCTACACCAACTCCACCTTCGGCTTCACGCAGCCGGCCGCGACCGCGGTGCAGCTGTACGTGCTGGACCGGGCCCAGAACCAGGTCTGCCTCCAGAACCCGCCGAACGCCGGCACGCTCACGCTGTGCCAGCCGCTGGACGACGTCAGGCTCGGCCGTGACACCGGCTGGGACATCGCCGGCCCCGACGACATCGGCTACCTGGCGACCAACGATCGCCGAGGGCGCGCCACGCTCTACACCGTCGACGAGACGACGGGCGAGACGAGCAAGATCGACCGGATCGGTGGACGTCGCCTGAGCGGCCTCACCGTCACCGGCCTCGCGGTCAACCAAGCGAGCTGACCCCAGCGCATCAGCTCCGCCACGGGCGTCGTCCGCCTCCCCCGGGGGGCGGACGACGTCGCGCGGGGGGTCACGCCGTCCGATGCCCCGCCAACACCGCCGACGACAGCGCCGACCACAATGGCGGCGCCCAGTCGCCGAACTCGCGGTCGGTCAGGACCACGCAGGCCAGCCGGGCGTCGGGATCGACCCACAGGAACGTGCCGGACCCGCCGAAGTGGCCGAAGGTGCGGGGGGAGCCCTCGGGTGCGGTCCAGTGCGGGACCTTGCGGTCCTTGAGCTCGAAACCGAGTCCCCAGGGGTTGGGGTCGTAGCTGCCGAGCCCCGGCACCACCCCGGCGAGGCCGGGGAACTGCTCGCTGGTGGCCTCGCCGAGGGTCGTGTGGTCCACCAGAGTCGGCGCCAGCAGCTCGACGGCGAATCGCCCCAGGTCGTCGGCCGTCGACCAGGCGTCCTTGGCCGGGGATCCGCGTAGCTCGGTGGCGCCCATGCCCAACGGCCGCAGCACCGCCTCGGCCAGATAGGTCGCCACCGACATGCCGGTGCCGGCCGCCAGCGCGTCTCCGAGGCACTCGAAGCCCGGATTGCTGTAGATGCGGCGCTCGCCGGGGCGGGCGATCGGATCCGAACCCTCGAACGGCAGGCCCGAGGCGTGAGCCAGCAGGTGCCGCACGGTGCTGTCCGGCGGTCCGGCCGGCTGTTCGAGGCCGAGCGTGCCCTCCTCGAGCGCCACCAGGCAGGCGTAGGCGACGAGGAGCTTGGTGACCGACGCGATGCGGGTTTCCCAGGCCGTGTCTCCGGCGGTCTGGAGCGCCCCGCCCTCGGCGACGACGGCTCCGGCGGAGCGAGCGACCGGCCACGAGGCCAGGGCATCCAGCACGGACATCGCCCGGGCACGCTAATTGGCGCCCGCGCCGGTCCCGGCCGGCAGGCGAGCAAGCCCGGCAGGGCCTCCGGCACCGGCCACGTACCATCGCTGCTCGTGCAAGCCGTCCCGGACGCCGACCACGCCGATGCGCTGGTCCGTCGCAACTTCGCCTTCATCGACCTGTGCGGGTTCACGATGCTGACCGACGAGCGGGGCGTGGGCGAGGCGGTCGCCGCGCTGTCGACGTTCCGGGCGGTCGTGCGCGAGCGGGCCGGATGGCGAGGCGTTCGCGTCGCCAAGTGGCTCGGCGACGGAGCCATGCTGGTGGCCACCGAACCCAGGCCGATCCTCGACGCCGTGATCCGCATGGAGCAGGCCCTGGATCTTCGGGGCTGCCCGCTGCCGCTGCGCGGCGGCGTCGCCGCGGGGCGAGTGATCCTGTTCGAGGGCGACGACTACATCGGGCGCCCCGTGAACCTCGCGGCCCGGCTGTGCGACGATGCCGAGCCCCACCAGCTGCTGGTCACCGCGTCGCTGTACGAAGCGGCCGGCGAGGGCCTGAGCGCTCGGCGTCTCGGCCCGCACCGGATCCGTGGGTTCACGCGGCCGGTGGAGGTCGTGGACCTGAGCCAGGGTGATCACCGGGCGCCGCTGCCCTGACCGTCCCGGATGGTGGGCCCCCGGGGATGTGCCCGCCGACGCCGCGGCGCCGGTAGGCTGTCCGCCGAACATGCACACCGAGGATCAAGAGACGTTCTCGGCGCTGGGCGTGTCCCCCGATCTGGTGGCTGTGCTCGATGACGCGGGCATCACGACACCCTTTCCGGTCCAGCGCCTCTGCATTCCCGACGCCCTCGCCGGCCGTGACGTCTGCGGCAAGGCCAAGACCGGGTCGGGCAAGACGCTCGCGTTCGGGCTTCCCCTCGTCGAACGGGTGGCGCCCGTGGCCCGGGCGGCGCGCAGCGGGTCCCCGACGGCGAACGGTGGGTCATCGGCCCGGCGCCCGCTCGGGCTCGTGCTCGTGCCCACCCGCGAGCTCGCCATCCAGGTCTCCAACGTCCTGCGTCCCCTGCTCCGGGCCCGTTCGCTCCGCCTGGTGACCGTCTACGGCGGCGCCCAAATGGGCAAGCAGATCGCCGGCCTCGCGGAGGGTGCCGAGATCGTGGTGGCAACGCCCGGCCGGCTGATCGACCTAATCGACCGTGGCGTCGCCGACCTCGGCGACGTCCACAACGTCGTCATCGACGAGGCCGACCGCATGGCCGACATGGGCTTCCTGCCGCAGGTCGAGTGGGTGCTGCGGCACATCGGCCGCAGCCACCAGACGCTGTTGTTCTCCGCCACGCTGGACGGCGGCATCCAGGGGCTGGTCGACCGCTACCAGCGCGATCCGGTGTTCCACGAGGTGGGCTCGACCACGCACACGGTCGAGGAGATGGCACACCGGTTCCTGCTCGTCCACGAGATGGACAAGCCGCGGGTTGCGGCCGCCATCAGCCGCTCGGGCTCCCGCTGCCTGGTTTTCGTCAACACCAAGCGGGCGGCCGACCGCGTTGCCCGCCAGCTCGGCGACGCCGGCGTCGACGCCCGCGCCATCCACGGCGACCTCCGCCAGGAGGTCCGGGAGCGGGCGCTGAAGCGGTTCGCCGCCGGCAAGCTCGCCGTCCTCGTGGCGACCGACGTGGCGGCCCGGGGACTGGACATCGACGAGCTCGACATCGTCATCCAGTACGACCCCCCGCCCGATCCCAAGACCTACCTGCACCGGGCGGGGCGCACCGCCCGGGCCGGCGCCGCCGGCCTGGCGGTCACGCTGGTGCTGTGGAACGAGGAGCTCGAGGTCCGACGGGTGAAGCGCCGGCTCGGGCTCGACGAACCGATCGTCGAGATGTTCTCCAACGACGAGCGGCTCGCCGACCTCGCCGGCTGGGACCCCGCCCGCGAGGGCGCGGCCTGACCGCCTATATCGCCGAGAACGCCAGCGCCCACAGGAGCCCGGTGAGCGACATCCCGTCGTACACCTGGCCCTGTTCGATGAGCCACCGGACCTTGTCGCGCTCGACCCACTCGATCCGCTCGCTCTCGCTGGGGTCGGTGGGCTCGCCGACGCGGCTGCCACCGTCGGCCGTGAACAAGTGGAACACCTGGTCCGTCGAGCCGTTGTTGGGCGCGTAGGTGCCCAGCCGGCGGAGCGGACCGGGCCGCCAGCCCGTCTCCTCGATGGTCTCCCGCACCGCCGCCTCCTCGGGTGACTCTCCGGGTTCGCTGCGGCCCGCCGGGATCTCCCAGCCCCAGGTGTCGGTGATGAAGCGATGGCGCCATATCAGCAGGACCCCGCGGTCGGGATCGCGGACGATCGTGCCCGCCGCCGGCTGTGGGTACCGCACGACGTGGTGGTCGAAGCGCTCGCCGCCGGGGACCTCGATGTCCATCAGCGCGAGCCGGAGCCACTCCGAGTCGTAGAGGGTCCGCTCGCCGTGGATCGTCCAGCGCATCGGCCCGAGGTTAGGGGGGTGGGGCCTCGGCGGCGCCACGGAGGTCGAGCCACATGGCGAGGTGGGGCCCGATCTCGGGGTCGTCCCACGGCGCGCCGTGCGCCCTGAAGCCCGCCCGCTCGTAGAGGCGCCGGGCGGGCACGCGGGCGTTGCACCACACCACGTCGCCGCCGGCCGCGGCCACATGGGCCAGCGCCGTCCGCAGGACCTGCGTTCCGATGCCCCGCCCGCGGTGGTCGGGCGCCGTGGCCATGCCACGCAGCCGCCACGCGCCGGGTCGGTCGGGGAGCCAGGGGCAGGGCTCGGGGTAGACGACGGCGGTGGCCACTACCTCGCCGTCTGGCGTCCGGGCGGCGAACGATGCCGTCGAGGATTCGTCGTCGATCGCGAAGCGCGCCGCCGCGGGCGGCCTGCCCGGGCGGAGCACCCGCTGGCGCAGCGGATAGGTGACCTCGGCGGCGACCCTCGCCACCGTGACGTCCGGGCCCGGTGTGGCGTGATCGTCGGTCGTGCCCCGGTCGGCCACGGAAGCGACGGTACCGTCGGTCAGGAAGATGGCACGTCGGCATTCCCGTCCGTGGCAATGACGAACGCTGGACCGAGCCCGCAGGCCATCACGCACGGACGCCGTCCACCAGTGCCTCCAGCCCGCAGGAACGACGGCGATTGCCACGGGATCGACCCGGCGGGCGTCGCCTCCACCGACGAGCGGGACCGCGCCCGGGCCGTGGCCGTGGCCGCGGTGCGCCTGGCCCGGGCCACCCGTCGGCGCCTGCCGGACGACCTGCGGCTGTGGGAGCTGGCGGGGGGCCGCCCCGACGTCGGCGACACCGTGACCGAGCCCGCCCTCGCCGCCGACGCCGACCTGGCTGCCGCCCTGGAGGCCGCCACCGGGCCCCACCAGCGGCGGGCCAACGGGCTGCACGTCACGCCGCGCTGGCTGGCGGATCGGCTGGTGGCCCGGGCGCTCGAGGGTCTGGGGACCGCGCCCGCGGTCACGGTGTGCGATCCGGCGTGTGGGGGCGGTGCCTTCCTGGTCGCCGCGGCCAGGTGGTTGCACCGCCGTGGCGCCGAGCGGCGCCGGGTGGTCCGCCACCTGTTGTGGGGGGCCGACATCGATCCCGTGGGCCTGGCCGCGGCCGAGGCGGCGCTGGCGCTGTGGGCGGGCGAGGTGCCGCCGCCGGGGCGGCTGGTGGTCGCGGACGCTCTCGCCGACGGCGGCGCGGTGTGGCCAGATCGGCCCGGCGCCGGCTTCCACGCGGTCGTGGGCAACCCGCCCTTCCAGAGCCAGCTCGGGCGTGCCACCGCCCGCACGCCGGACCAGCAGGCGCGGCTGCGGGCGCGCTACGGGCCGGCGGTCCGTGCGTACACCGACGCCGCCTGGCTGTTCCTCCTGGCGGGCTGCGAGCTGGCCCGCCCGGGGGGCCGGGTGGTGCTGGTCGAGCCGCAGTCGCTCGTGGGGGCGCGCGACGCGGGCGCCGTCCGGTCCGGCGTGGACGAGCGGGCCCGGCTGCTCGACATGTGGGTCGACGAGCGGGCCGTGTTCGCAGCGTCGGTACGTGTCTGCGCGCCGGTCCTCGAGGTGGGGCCGGGCCGCCGAAACGGTGAGCCCAACGCCTGGTCGGAGCGCTTCGCCGCCGCCGTCGGCATCCCCCGGGTGCAGACGCCCGCGACCGGCACCATCGCCGACCTCGCCCAGGTGATCGCCGGCTTCCGGGACGAGTACTACGGCCTGGTCGCCGCGGTTCGAGAGCGCAGCCCGGACGGCGACGACGCGGGGGCGCCGCTGATCACGAGCGGTCTCATCGACTGGCTGGGTTGCTCGTGGGGCCGCCGTCCCGCCCGCTTCGCCAAGCGGGCCTGGCGAGCGCCGGTGGTCGACCTCGACGAGCTGGGGGAGACCGGCGGGCGTGCCGCCCGGCGGTGGGTGGCGCGGGCCAGGGTCCCCAAGCTCCTGGTCGCCACGCAGACCCGGGTCCTCGAGGCCGCGGTCGACGTGGGCGGGTCGTGGGTCCCGTCGGTCCCCGTGGTGTCGGTCGTGCCGCACGACCCGGCGGACCTGTGGCGTGTGGCGGCGGCCGTCGTCTCGCCGGCGGCCACCGCCTGGCTGCTGGGCCGGGCGCCGGGAACCGCGCTCGCCCGCGGCGCCATCAAGGTCGCTGCGCCCGACCTGCTGGCGCTGCCGCTCCCGGCCGACCTCGGCGCCTGGGACGAGGCGGCCGCCGCCGTGCGCGCGCTCACCACCGGACCGGCAGCGCCGGCCGCATGCGACCGGTTCCTCGTGGCCGCCGTGGCCGCCTACGCCACGCCACCATCTCTGACGGCCTGGTGGCGGGAGCGGGCGCACACGCGGGCGGGGCGGCCACTGCGGTCCGACGACTGACGAACGGCGGCGTTCGCCGAGGCAAACGGCCGCGTCCGCAGCCGGCCCAGGCTCCGACGGGTTCCGAACGGAACCCGAACGCTGCGCTCCCTACGGTCGACCTGCCCTCATGACCGACCGTCCCAGCAAGGAGATGCAGCCATGCAAACGAGCGGAAGCGTGTCCCGCAAGGCCGTCGACGCCTTGGGGGACCAGCTGCGCGGCGAGGTGATCCGGCCCGATGATGCCGGCTACGACGAGGCCCGGGCGGTGCACAACGGCTCGATCGACCGTCGGCCCGGTGCGATCGCCCGGCCCGCGGACGTCGCCGACGTGATCACGGCCATCCGCCTGGCCCGGGAGGACGACGCACTCGTGTCGGTGCGCGGCGGCGGCCACAACGGCGCCGGCCTCGGTGTCAACGACGGCGGCCTCGTCATCGACATGTCGCCGATGCGGGGGATCCGGGTGGATCCCACGGCCCGGACCGTGCGCGCCGAGGGTGGGTGCACGCTGGGCGACGTCGATCACGCGACCCACGCCTTCGGGCTGGCGACCCCATCGGGGATCATCTCGACGACCGGGGTGGCGGGCCTCACGCTCGGGGGCGGCATCGGGCACCTGACCAGGCGTTACGGCCTCGGGATCGACAACCTCGTGAGCGCCGACGTGGTGCTCGCCGACGGGTCGTTCGTCACAGCCAGTGCCACCGACCACCCCGACCTGTTCTGGGCCCTGCGCGGCGGCGGGGGCAACTTCGGGGTCGTGACCTCGCTCGAGCTCCGGTGCCACCCCGTGCGCAACGTCGTGACCGGACCCGTCCTGTACGACGTGGAGGACGCGGGTGACCTGTTGCGTTGGTACCGCGAGTTCCTACCCAGCGCCCCCGACGACCTCAACGGGTTCTTCGCCTTCATGACGGTGCCTCCGGTGCCGCCGTTCCCGGAGCACCTGCACATGCGCAACGTGTGCGGGGTCATGTGGTGCTACGTCGGCCCGCCCGAACAGGCCGACGAGGTCCTGGCACCGGTGCGGGCGTTCGGGACGCCGCTGCTCGACGGCATCCACGAGGCGCCCTTCCCCGCACTCCAGACGGCCTTCGACGGCCTGTACCCCCCGGGGCTCCAGTGGTACTGGCGGGCCGACTTCTTCGACGGGATCCCCGACGAGGCCATCGCCGTCCACGAGCGGTTCGGCAAGGTGCCGACGATGCACTCGACGATGCACCTCTATCCCATCGACGGCGCACCCCACGATGCGGGCCCCGGGGACACGGCGTTCAGCTACCGGGACGCCACGTGGGCCGGCGTCATCGCCGGCGTGGACCCGGACCCGGCCAACCTCCCGCTGATCCGGCAGTGGGCGGTGGACTACTGGGATGCCCTGCACCCGCACTCGGCCGGCGGTGCCTACGTCAACTTCATGATGGACGAGGGCGACGCCAGGGTGCGCGCCACGTATCGCGAAAACTACGAACGCCTGGAGCGGGTCAAGGCCCAGTACGATCCCGACAACTTCTTCCGGGTGAACCAGAACATCCCACCTGCGTCGCGGTAGTCCCCCGGTGGCCAGCGGCGTCGGCAGGGGCGGACATGCTCGACGTCGTGCTGTTTGGCGAGTTCAGGGTGTGCAGCGAAGGCTCGTTGCTAGCGGGCCTTCGCTCGCCGCGTACCCAGGCGCTCCTCGGGTACCTCGCGCTCCACCCGGGGACACCGCAGCCCCGCCAGCGGGTCGCCAGCCTCTTCTGGCCGGACTCCACCGACGCGCAGGCGCGCACGAACCTCCGTCGTGAGCTGCACACGTTGCGGGCGGGCCTGCCCGATCCGGACGCGGTCCTCGCCGTGGATCAGACCGGCATCTGGTGGCGTGACGACGGTGCCTGTCGAATCGACGTCACCGCGTTCACCGCCGCCGCCGACGAGGCCGATGCCGCGCTCGCGGCGGGTGACGCCGGCGGCTTCGCCGAGGCGGCGAAGACCGCCGTCGCCCTCTACGGCGGCGATTTCCTCCCGGCGCTCTACGACGACTGGGTCCTAGCGGAGCGCGAGCGACTCTGCCGCCGCTGCGTCGACCTGTTGGACGGACTGATCGACGTGGTCGGCCGCGACGACCTCGGATCGGCGGCCACGTATGCGCGCCGGCGGGTGGAGCTGCAGCCACTGGAGGAGGTGGGGTACCGCACCCTCGTCGATCTCCTCGGCCGTACCGGCGACCGCGCCGCCGCGCTCCAGGCGTACCACCGGTGCATCGCGGTGCTCGAGCGCGAGCTGGACGTGCCCCCCAGCCCGGAGACGGTGGAGGTCTACGAGCGGTGGTTCGGCGCGGAGCCGCGGACCGACCCCGGCGGTGCCCCGGCGCCCGCCCGGCAGAGGTCGCCCTTCGTCGGGCGAGGGGACGAACTGCAGGCGCTGCGCACCGCGTGGGTGGACGCCACCGCCGCTGGGCCCGGGCCGGCGCGCCTCGTCGTCATCGGTGGCGAGGCGGGGATCGGCAAGTCCCGGCTCGCGGACCAGCTGCTCGCCACCGTCCGCCAGGCCGGCGGGGTGGTGGCGAGCGCCCGCTGCTTCCCCGGCGAGCGTCCGCCTCCCCTGGCCCCCGTGGCCGAGTGGTTGCGTGCCGGCGCGTTCTGGCCCGCCATCGAGCGGCTCGACGCGGCATGGCGAGTGGAGGTGGCGCGACTGGTGCCCGAGCTAAGCCTCGATCCGTCGGCCGATGGTGCCGAGCCGGTCCAGTCCGGCGACACCTGGTACCGACATCGCTTCTTCGAGGGCCTGGTGCGGGCGGTGCTCGGCGTGGGCCAGCCGACCGCGCTGCTGCTCGACGACCTCCAGTGGTGCGACCCCGACACGTTGACGTGGCTCGAGCTCTGCCTCTACCGCACCGGCGATGCGCCGCTCCTCGTGATCACGACCGTGCGGGCCGAGGAGATTGCCGACAACCCCGACCTGGTTACCGTGTTGGGCCGGCTGCGCGCGTCGGGTGCCGTCGTGGACATCGAGCTCGGCCCGCTGCGCGAACCCGAGACCGCGGAGCTGGCCGCGCTGCTGCTCGGGCCCGACGTCGACACGTCCTCCGTCGGTCGGCTCCAGGCTCTGGCGGCCGGGTTCCCGCTGTTCGTCGTCGAGGCGGCCCGCAGCCGGTCGCACGAGCGCGAGGCGGCGCTGGACGCGCGCGGGTCGCCGCGGGTGCAGGCGGTCCTGGCGGGACGGTTCACTCAGCTGAGTGCCGGCGCCCAGGACCTCGCCGGACTCGCGGCCGCGATCGGGCGCGACTTCTCGCTCGACCTGCTCACCGAAGCGAGCGACATGGACGCCGACGGCGTCGTGGATGCGCTCGACGAGCTGTGGCGGCGCCGGCTGGTCCGCGAGCAATCGGCCACGACGTACGACTTCTCCCACGACCTCCTGCGTGCGGCGGCCTACGACAAGCTCAGCCCGCCCCGGCGACGCCGCCTGCACCGGTGCGTGGCCCAGGCGCTGGCGGCGGTCCACGCCGACGGCATCGATGCCGTGGCCGGTCAGATCGCCGATCAGTACGACCGCGGCGGGCTCGGCGCGAGGGCGATTCCCTACTACGAGCAGGCGCTGGGGGAGGCCGCCCGCGTGTTCGCCTACCGCCAGGCGGTGGAGCTCGCCGGGCGCGCCCTGGAGCTCCTCGCCGACCTGCCCGCGACCGGCGAGCGCGACGCACGGGAGCTCCGGGTGCGAGCGGCGTCTGCCGAGCCTCGCAACGCCCTCGGGGGCTGGACGTCCGGCGACGCCCAGCAGAACCTGGAGAGGATCCTGGAGCTGAGCGAGCGGACCGGTGACCGATCGATGGAGGTCGTGTCCCTGGTCGGGCTGTGGGGCATGTCCTTCGTGCAGGGCAGGCTCGCCGAGGGCCTGTCACTGGCGGAGCGGGCGCTCGCCACGAGCGAAGGCAGCGTGCGCCTCGCCCCCTACGCACACATGGCGTTGGCCGGTTCGCTCACGTCGGCTGGCGATCCGGGGGGCGCCCTGCCGCACTTCGAGCTGGCGACGTCGCCGCTGGCGCAGACCGACTTCGAGGTGCTCGGGTTCGCACCGAGGGTCATGGCATGGGGATGGGGGGCCCATGCCTGCTGGTTGACCGGTCGCGTCGACGAGGCCCGGGTGCGTGCAACCACCGCCATCGAGACCGCCGGCGCCCTCGCCATGCCGTTCGGCCGGGCGCTCGCCGTGGCCTACGCCGCCATCACCCACCAGCTCCGAGGCGATCGTCAGGAGACCCTCGAGCTGTCCCAGGAGGTCCGGGAGCTCTCCGCCCGCTACGAGGTCGCGTACTACCAGCACTGGGGAGAGGTGCTGGAAGGCTGGCTCCGGGGCGGCGACGAGGGGGCCGCCCTGATCGCCGAGGGGATCCGGCGGCTGCGCGAACGCGGGGTCGCCTCCCGGCTCCCGTACTACCTCGCGCTCCTGGCCGACACCCTGATCGACGCCGGTCGGGCGGGGGAGGGCGCGGCCGTGCTGGCCGAGGCTCACCGGCTGGCCCGACACCACGCCGACAGCTGGTGGTTGCCCGAGCTGTGGCGCCTGGAGGCGCGCCTCCATCCCGGTTCCGACGGTGACGAGCAACTCGAGCGGGCGCTGGACGTCGCCGGGGACCACGGGAGCGCGTCGCTGGCGCTCCGCGCCGGTGCCGACCTCGCCGAGCGGCTCCTGCAGCGGGGCGAGGTCGACCGCGGCCGCCGGCTGCTCGGGCCGTTGCGGGCCGCGTGCGTCGGGTCGTCCCCCGAGCTCGTGACCATCGACGCTCGGCTCGATCCGCTGCTCGGTGTGGGATCCGGCCCGGGCCGGTGATCGCCGGGCTCGGTGACCCCCGATTCGACTGGACCGGATGCATGGGGATCGCGTTAGCTTGAGGGCGACATCAGGAGCGGCACCACTCTTCCGGAGCGGGGCCCGGCAACCTGGTTCGGACAGCCAAGGTGCCATCCCGGGACACCGGGGATGCGGCTCCCACGGGAGCAACCAAGTGTCCGTGCCCCTCGGGGGACGCACCCGCCGCTGTCCGACCAGACGAACCGTCAGGCAAACGGCGATGGCGCGATCCGTACACTCGACCAATGCGGCAGGGACCGCCGCACCCCGGCCCATGACCGAGCCCGACATCGGGTTCCGGCGGGCGCACGCCAGCGCCCTGCCCGTGACCGGCGCGTGGCGTCCCGGCGACCCGGTCGGGCACCGCCGGTTCGTCTCCTACCCGGCCCACCGGCCCTTCGCCCTCGAGGGCGGCGGCCTGCTCCAGGGCATGGTCATCGCGTACGAGACCTGGGGCGAGCTGTCGGCCCACCATGACAACGCCCTGCTGGTCTGCCACGCGCTCACCGGCGACAGCCATGCCGCCGGCGGGCTCGCCGACGGCCACCCGACGCCGGGCTGGTGGGGCGACTTCATCGGTCCGGGCCGCCCGCTGGACACCGAGCGTTGGTTCGTGGTGTGCGCCAACGTCCTGGGTGGGTGCCAGGGCACGACCGGTCCGGCGTCCCCCCACCCCGACGACGGCCGGCCCTGGGGCCCGCGGTTCCCCGTCGTGTCGATCCGAGACATGGTGCGCACCCAGGCGGCCGTGGCCGATCACCTGGGCATCGACCGCTGGGCGGCGGTGATCGGCGGATCGATGGGTGGCATGCAGGTCCTCGAATGGGGCGTGATGTACCCCGACCGGGTCGGAGCGCTGGTGCCGATCGCGACCGCCGCCGCCGCCAGCGCCCAGCAGATCGGGTGGTGGAGCAGCGGCCGCCGGGCGATCCGGATGGATCCGCGCTGGCGCGGCGGCGACTACTACAACGCCACGCCGGGCGACGGCCCGCACGAGGGCCTGGCGACCGCGCGGATGATGTCGATGATGACGTTCCGGAGCGACGACGTGTTCAGCGCCCGCTTCGGGCGCGAGACGGTGGAGCCGGTGGACGGCTTCACGCTGTGGCAGCGGTTCCAGGTCGAGCGCTACCTCGAGTACCAGGGCGACAAGCTCGTGCGCCGCTTTGACGCCAACAGCTACCTCATCCTCACCAAGGCGATGGACCTCCACGACCTGGCCCGGGGGAGGGGTGGCTACGCGCCGGCGTTCGCCCGCCTCCGGGCGCCGCTCCTGTCGGTCGGCATCGACAGCGACATCCTGTATCCGCCACACCAGTCCCGCGAGATCGTCGAGCTGGCGAAGGCGGAGGGCATCGACGCGCGCTACGCCGAGTTGCAGAGCCCGCACGGGCACGATGCCTTCCTGATCGAGACCGACCAGCTCTCGGAGGTCGTCGGGGAGTTCCTCGCGAACGTGGAGTGCACGCATGGATGACGACATCGGTCGCGACGACACGGGGTCGGGCGACACTGCGCCCGCCGATGCCGGCGCCACCCCCGAGTGGCGGCTGGAGACGCGAGCGGTCAGAGCCGGGCGCACCTTCGGCGGGCCGTCCCTGGCACCGGTGCTGTTCCCCTCGACGACCTACGAGGTGCCGGCCATCGACGACCACCTGGAGATGGCCAGCACGCCGCGGGTGACCCACTACTACTCGCGGTTCGGCAGCCCCACGGCCCGCGACTTCGAGGAGGCGGTTGCCGCGCTCGAGGGGGCGGAGGCGGCGCTGGCCTTCGCATCGGGGATGGCGGCGGTCACGACGACGGTGCTCGGGTTGTGCTCGACCGGTGACCACGTGGTGGCACAGCGGCACACATTCTCCGCGACCTCGAGCTTCTTCGGCGCCCACTGTCCCCGCCTGGGCATCGACGTGACCTTCGTCGACGGCACCGATGCCCAGCAGTTCGTCGACGCCGTGCGTCACGGCAGGACCCAGCTCGTGTTCGTCGAGACGCCCGCCAACCCGGCGCTCACGCTCACCGACATCGAGGCGGTGGCGGCGATTCCCGGCCCGTTCACCGTGGTCGACTCCACCTTTGCGACCCCGGTGGTGCAGCAGCCCCTGGCGCTCGGCGCCGACCTCGTCCTCCACGCCGCCACCAAGGGCATCGCCGGCCACAACGACGCGCTGCTGGGAGTGATCGCCGGGAGCCGTGACCTCATCGACGCCGTGTGGGGCTGGCACCTGATGCACGGCGCCCAGGCGTCGCCGTTCGACGCCTGGAACGGGCTGCGTGGCATCCGGACGCTGGCCGCACGGGTCCACCAGCAGAGCGCGACCGCGCAGCGGCTGGCCGAGCACCTCTCCGGGCATCCGGGCGTCGACGTCGTCAACTACCCGGGCCTCGACAGCCATCCCCAGCGCGACCTGGCCAAGCGCCAGATGGCGTCGGGCGGCACCGTCATGTCGATCGAGGTGGCGGGCGGCGCGGAAGCGGCCAAGCGGTTCTGCGGTGCCTGCCGGGTGGCGAGGATCGCCATCTCCCTCGGCGGACCGGAGACGCTGCTGTCACATGCCGCCACGATCGCGGCGTTGATGTCGCCGGGTGAACGGGCGGACCTCGGGATCACCGACGGGTTGGTGCGCATCTCCGTCGGGCTCGAGCACCCCGACGATCTGATCGCCGACGTCGACCAGGCGCTGGGGGCCGCATCCGGCTGACCACGAGGGTGATGGGGATCTGCCGCCGACCCGATGCCCACCCCGTGCCGCCGCGCTCGGGGTGGGCACCGCGCGGGGGTCAGCCCGACGGCGGGCTGTAGACGCCGATGTGGGCGCCGGACGGGTCGGCAACGTGGGCGTAGACGAGCCCGGCGGGGATCGCTGTGGCTGGGACCATGACCTTGCCACCGAGCTCGACCACCCGGTCGCACGTGGCGGCCACGTCGTCGACCTCCACGCAGGGGATCGCGTACGACCGGGGCGTGCCGTCGGGGAGTGCGCCGCCCGTGTCCTGCACCCCGCCCTGCAGAGTGTGGTCGGGGCCGGTGGTGATGATGGAGTAGGGGCCGTCGACGGCGAAGGACCAGCCGAAGAGCTCGCCGTAGAAGTGGCGGGCGCCTGCGGGGTCGTCGCTGCCGATCTCGAACCAGGTGACGGGTGCACCTGGCCGGCCGGGGTTGCTGGTTTCATTTGCCATGCACGGCAGCATGGGACCGCCGGGCGACAACCCCCTGTCGGTGTTTCCGGTCATTCCAGTAGCGAGAGGCGTCGCAGCTCCGGGAGGTAGTCGGGCGCGGGCTCGCGCCGGTCGTCCGTCGGCTCGTCGGTCAGCCGGGCCGAGGCGATGCGGTCGAACCGGAACGTACGGGCGGCGTCCCGGAGTCGGCAATGGGCCACGAGGTACCACTCCCGACCGGAGCCGACGAGCGCCATCGGCTCGACCAGCCGGCGCGTGCTGTCGCCGTGACGGTCCTCGTAATCGATCTCGACCACCCGCGACGTCACGACCGCCTCTTCGATCACCCGGCTCGTCGGCAGCGGGCTGTCGGTGGCGTCGGGCAGGAGGTGCACGCGGCCGGCCAGCCGCCGGGCCGCTTCGGCCTCCGTCGCCGGCATGGCGGCGACGACCTTGCGCAGCGCGGAGCGGAGTGCGTCGGCCAGCGGTGAGGCCCGTGGACGTGACAGGGCGATCGCAAGGGCCGTCGCCTCCTCCGAGGTGAAGTTCACCGGCGGCAGCGTGTGGTCCCTGTCGACGGCGTAGCCGCCCCCTGGTCCGGGCGTGGCATAGATCGGGACGCCGGCCTGCTGCAGCGCCCCCAGGTCGCGCTCGATGGTGCGGACGCTGACCTCGAAGCGTGCGGCCATCTGCCGAGCGGTTCGAGCCCGAGGTGCGACCGCCCGCAGCTCGTCGACCAGCGCGTAGAGGCGGTCGGTGCGGTTCACGCCCCGAGCATGCTTCCTCGAGAGACGTCGTGGTGCCGCCTTTACGCTGCTGCGGTGCCAGAGATGCTCGAGGTGGAGACCTACCGACGCCAGGCCGAAGCGGTGGTGGGCCGGAGGGTGGCTCGTGTCGACACGCCCGATGCGTGGTACGTCAAGCGGACTTCGCCCGACGAGGTGGTGGCGGCGGTCAATCGGCGCACCATCGACGGCGTCCGCCGCATCGGCAAGCTGCTGGTCCTCGACCTCGACGACGGCACCCGCCTCGGCCTGCGCTTCGGCATGAGCGGTCGCCTGCTCGTCGACGGAGCCGCGGCCATCGATCGGCTGCAGTACGCGAGCGGACGGAGCAACCCCGCCTGGGATCGGTTCGGCCTCCACTTCACCGACGGCAGCGACCTGCGGATCCGCGATCCCCGCCGGCTGGGTGGCGTCGAGCTCGAGCCCGACGAGGGACGTCTCGGAGTGGATGCCCAACGCGCCAGGCTCCGCGACGTCGAGGCGGCGGTGGGCGGCAGTCGGGCGCCGCTCAAGGCCAGGTTGCTCGACCAGGCCAGGATCGCCGGCATCGGCAACCTGTTGGCCGACGAGATCCTGTTCCGCGCCGGGCTCGACCCGGCGCGGCCCGCCGGCGGCCTGACCCCGGCCGAGCTGCGCCGGCTGCACCGAGCGATCGGTCGGGTGATTGCGGACCTGACGGCCCGCGGCGGCAGCCACACGGGCGATGCCCGTCAGGCCGTGGCCCTCGATGGCCTGTGCCCGCGGGACGGGGCGGGCCTACAGGTCCGGCGGATCGGGGGACGCACGACGGTCAGCTGCCCCGTCCACCAGGTGTGATGGCCCGCGCAACCGTGGCGGTTCGACTGGTTCGCACGGCGTTCATTTGCTCAGATGTAGCGTCCGTCGTCCGCATGACGGGCACGGGTACGATCTCCCCGGCTGGGGGCCGGCAAGGTGGGAGTACATGACCGCAGGTAGACCATCACGCGGCGGGCGGGCGGCATCGTGTCGCGCGGCCATGGCGGCGCTGGTCGGGCTGGGGGTGATCGTCGGGGGCGCGTCGGGCGCATTCGCTCAGGCCCATCCGGGGCAGCCGACCACCACCTCACCACCGGCGGCGACGACCACCACCACGCAGCCGCCTCCACCGCCCACGAGCCCGCCCACGACGGCGCCGCCGCCGACGCAGGAGACCGCCCTGCCCGCAACCGAGGAGCCACCGCCTCCACAGGACAACGACAGTGACGTCCAGCCCGTCGTCGAGGAGGAAGAGCCGGTCGAGGAGCAGGCTGCGGCCGAGGCCTACGACCCCGAGGGCATCACGTTCACCACGGTCGCCAACCTGCTGGTGCCGGGCGACGGCACCGAGGGCGCCCAGGCCACCACCACGACCACGGCGCCGCAACCAGACGAGAGCAGCAGCGCCGACGACGAGAACCGGCTGATCTGGATGATCATCGCCGGGCTCGCCGCGGTTGCCGTCCTCGTCGCGGTGCTCACCTGGCGCTACTGGCTGCTGACCCGGCCCGGCCTGGTCCTGGAGGGCGAGGAGGCCGAAGACGTCCGGCGTGGCGGGGGCGCCCCCGGTTACGGCGGGACGGCACCTCCGGGCCGTCAGAGCCCGCCCGGTGGGCGGGGCGGGAACGATGCGTTCTGGGACGAGCCCCGGGACCCCCGCCGGGCGTTCGTGGGGCCGCCCGACGTCGGCGGCGCGCCGACCGGGCCGCCAGCGTCGGGCGCCCCGATCCCCGGTGGCCAGGGTTCGGGCCCCGGGCCCGAGGGCGCCCGAAGGCGCCGAGGTGGCCCGGGCGGTCCCGGCGGTCCGGGCGGTCCCGGCGGTCCCGGCGGTCCGGCTGGCGGTCCGGCTGGCCGAGGGGGATCACCGCCCGGCCGTCCCGCCTGGCCAGCCGGATCGCCGAGCGAGGGTGATCCGCAACGCCGGCGACGGAACCCGGGCCCCGGGCAGCCACCCGCCCCAGGTGGGCCGCAGGCAGCCGGAGACCGCCGCCGGGGCCAGCCCGGCTGGGCCGGCCCCGGCAGGTCCAACGACATGGGGTCCAGCGGCGCTCGGCGGGTCGTGGGCCATGCTTCGGGGGGCCGCGTGCAGCCGCCAGCGCGTCCTCAGCCCCTGGCCGGACGGTCGATGCGGGACACCGACATCTGGGCGCCCGGCCCGCGCCGCTGAGCCCGACCCGACAACGCCCCGGGGCCCCGGGGGTACGGTGCAGACCCATGGGTGACACCCTCGATGTCGAGGCGATGATCCAGCGGTTCCGGGACCGGGCCCACGCCGTGCGGAACCGCACGCTGCCTCCCGTCGCCGGCGAGGAACGCATGCAGTTCATCCGCCAGGCCGAGATCGACTACCAGGACTTCGCCATCGTCGGGGATGCCCAGGGCACGATCGAGGACGGCGTCCTGGTGCTGCGCGTCGATCTCCGACCCAAGGACCCCGACCCGGCGTAGGGAGCGGGTTCCACGAACGCTAGTTCGTCGGGCGGCGCTAGCCTGGCGTGGTGGCCCTGGTCTGGCAGCCCTCGCTCCTCGGCGATGTCCCGCCCGACTTCGATGCCGACTTTGCGCGTGCCGACCGCCGCGACCTGGGCTCCGGTGCGTGGCTCGAGGAGGTGCCCGGGTGGGCACAGGGGAGCGACGCGCTGTTCGAGGCGCTGCTGGAGGGTGCGCCGTGGGCGTCGCACGAGCGCCGGATGTACGACCGGATGGTCGTCGAGCCCCGTCTCACCACGAGGCAATGGGACGACCCGCCGCCGCCGCTGCCCGCGATGGCGGAGGCGCTGTCGGGGCGCTTCGGCGTCGACCTGTCGGTGATCTCGGCCAACCTCTATCGCGACGGCCGGGACAGCGTGGCCTGGCACGGCGACCGGGTCGCCCGGACCCGTTCCGAGACCGTGGTCGCCATCCTCTCGCTCGGCAGCCCCCGACATTTCCTCCTCCGCCCCAAGGGCGGCGGACGCTCGGTGCGCCTCGAGCCGGCGCCGGGCGACCTGCTCGTCCTGGGCGGCACGTGCCAACGCACCTGGGAGCACTCGGTGCCGAAGCGGGCAAGGGCTGGTCCCCGTGTCAGCGTGATGTTCCGCGAGGAGTACTGAGGTGGACAGGCTGGCGGCCGCGCTCACCGCCATCGATGCGGCGAACGCCGACGATCCCAATGTCATCACGGTGGACGGCGTCGAGCGGCCCAAGGAGCTGACGCACGCCGAGCTCATGACCCGCTGGGTCCGGACCCTCGACCCGGACTGCTCGGACGAGCAGATCCTCGCCGCCCGGGCGCACCACCTGCGGCGCTGGACGATCCCGCGCGCCAGCTATCCCGACGGCCGGTCGGGCTACCTGAGGTGGCGCGCGGCGCTCAAGCGCCAGCACGGCGACGACGTGACCGCCGTCCTGCGGGACGCCGGCTACGACGACGAGTCGGTCGCCCGTGTCCAGGCGATCGTGACCAAGCGTGGCCTTGGCCGGGACCATGCCGTCCAGGTCCACGAGGACGCGCTGTGCCTGGTGTTCCTCGAGACCCAGCTCGACGAGTTGGCGAGCAAGATGGGCGACGACAAGACGGTCGCCATCCTCCAGAAGACCGCGAAGAAGATGAGCCCGGCGGGCCTGGAGGCCGCCCGTGCGCTGCACTTCTCGCCGCCGGCGTCGGCGCTGCTGGAGCGGGCGCTCGCGGCGTCGTAGTCGGGGTGCCCGTGCGGCTGGTGGGTCGCCGGCACCCGATTGCTAATGTTGTGACTCCCACGCGGACGTGGCTCAGTTGGTAGAGCATCACCTTGCCAAGGTGAGGGTCGCGGGTTCGAGTCCCGTCGTCCGCTCCAAAGTTCCTGCCGCCCTTTCCGGGGGTTGTTCCGCCTTCGGACCTGGCATAGTTCCGCGAGCCGTGCATGGAACGCGGTGGTGCTCGGTGACGCAAGCGCCCGAAGTCGCAGGTCAGCGATTTGCAGCGGAGGCACCGGCGGCTTGGCGCGCCGCCAGAAGCGCGATTTGGGCGTGCCGCTCGTGTTTGCCCGCCGCGGCGTCGGACGAGGCAACTCTCGCAGCGTGACGCCAGAGATCCGGCCCTGGGCTCGTTCGGGTTCGTGCCACATGCGCATCTCGGACCCGGTTCGGCGCGATATCCGGCGATCCGTCGTGGCCCGACGACGCAGCACCCGGTGTCCTAGACAGCCTCGACTTGCCCACGGAGCACGTTGAGGACCGTGCCGTCCATTCGCAGTGAGTCGTCGGTCTCGTATCGACGACGCAACTCGGCGAAGTGAGAATCGGGATCCACAGTCAGCCTTGCAACGGAGTCGAAGAACTCGAGCAGTTGGCCCGAGGGCTCCCCACCTGGTTCCCAACCGGCGCCCCAGACATCCCAGGGGAGCATCTCGACCTTGTTCAGCGACGCTAGGTCCAATCGCAGGTTGCCAGCGATCCAGTGAGCGCCGTGCTCGTCGATCGCAGACAATCCGCAGCGGTCAGCATCCAGTTCCTCACGCCGCCATGCCCGCCACGCGTGCCCGGCCGTCACGAACTCTGTCGTCGTGATCGCGAACGGGTCGCCGTCGAACTTGATTGTTTGCTGCCAGGTGTCGTCCAGCTGCGCGTCCACCATCTGCCAGCGTTGTTGGGCTGCGTTCCAGTACTCCGCAACCCAGTGGTCCTCGTACCAGCCGGGCCGGAAGTACGCACCGAACCCGCAGCGAGCCCGGGCGGGAACCCCGGCGGCTCGCAGTAGCGCCACCGTCAGCCTGCTGAACGCGTGGCACCGCGCTCCGACACGGTTGGCGGGTGGGCGGGGCTGGATGATCGGGCGTGCGTCCACGGCTTTGGCTGCGGCGAGGAGGCGGGCCGAGTCGCGCTCGTGGATGGTGTCGGCCTGCTCCGGTGTGAGTTCGACGCCATAGAAGGGTTGGGCGACGGTGTCGTAGAGGAGAAGCCCTTGGACGACGCGGACGACTTCGCGGATGTCGCGTGACGAGGCCTCGTAGTCGTCGACCACGGGGAAGCGGCCTGGCGTCGCGTAGAAGTCGAGAACCTCCCGATCCACATTCCAAGAATCGCACACCCACTCGCCGAGGATCCTTGGCAGGCTGGATCGGCCAGGGCAGGCTCGAGCCGAGGCGGCATGTGTTTGGCAAAGTGAGCATGGCCGGTTCAGGCCGCTAGCGCGTCTGCGGTCGCGGCGACCTTCTCCGCTCCGTTGGTCGTGAGCTGTTCGACGATGCGCACGAAGTTGGGGTGCTCGAGCCCGGAGACGAGGAACGTCCAGCGGTAGGCGCGCCGCTGGTGGGTGCGGATGTCGTCGCGCTCAGCTTCGGTGAAGCGCCGGCCGGTGGCTGCTTGCAGTGCGTCGATGTCGAGCTCGACCTGATCGCCGAGGAGCCCGTCGACGGCGCCGCCGAGCTCGAGCAGCTGGTCGATCGCCTGCTCCCGCTCGTCTGCGCTGAGCCCGTCGGCAACCTCGTCGATGAGCAGGCTGTCCATCCGGGCGTGGCGTGACTCGTCGATCCAGTGGAAGCGCAGCAGGTCGCGGAACAGCTCGTCGAGCTCGGCACCGTCCTTGACGTGCTCGGTGTAGTGCAGCTGGGTGAACCACTCGATCATACTGGTCAGCAGCAAGGCCGTGAGTGGCGAGGTGGCGAGCACGGCCTCGGCGACCTGCTCGCGTCCGGGGATCAGCGCACACTCCACACCAAAGCCGGCCTGGAACTGCTCCACGGCGCGGCGCATCATCTCTTGGTGCTTGAGCTCCTCACCGGCGAAGTGCAGCAGTGACCACAGCCGGGTCTCGTCGCCGTAGACATCGGCTCGGGCGTGGTCGAGCACCATCGGCACGATGTACTCCTCGACGAACGCGAACAGGTGGCAGTAGCTGTTGCCGCGGATCTGGTTGAGCAGGCGTCTTTCGTGATCGTCGAGGCAGACGATCGGTTCGACACCGGCGAGCCGTTCTGGCAAGAACCGCTTGGTGAAGTCGAAGTCGCGGCCGGCGAAACAATCGTCGACGGTCCAGGGCTTGGTCTCGGCCGGCTGGAGGCAGGCGGCATAGCTGTACTCGTGAGTCAACACGGGATCTCTCTCTCTCTCTCTCTCGGTCTGATGTTCGGGTGGGGGCGTCGCTCGAGCGCCTTGACGGCGGATTCGATGCGGCGGGCGGACTCCCTGCGCCGAGCGCAATGGCGCCGCGTTTGCTGGTGGTGGCGGTGTGGGCCAGACCCGTTCAGGCCTCCGGAATCGCGGTGTGAGTAGCACTGGCGCGGTCTACAGTGACGACTCACGGTTAGGTCAGGCATCCGTGCTCAGTACGGAAATTCGGCGGAGGCGCACCGCAGACCCCGCCCGCAGTTGACCCGCCGTGAGACGGACGTGCTCGCGGCGCTCGCGGAACGGCTCACGAACGCTGAGATCGCGGCGCGCCTGTTCGTCTCCGAGCGGACCGTCGAATCACACGTCGCCGCACTGCTGCGCAAACTCGAGGTGACGAATCGCCGCGAGCTCGCCGACATCGCTACGCACGAACAGGCACTCGATCGGGAGTCGCACCTCCCCGCCGTGCTCGAGTTGCTCGTCGAACCGGCGGGGTTCGTCGGTCGTGTCGACGAGCGCCGACGGTTGGGTGAGCTGTGGAGGCGTTGCCGCACCGGGCCGTCGCGAATCGCGGTCATTGCCGGTGAAGCAGGAATCGGCAAGAGCCGACTGGCCGCCGAGTTCGCCGCCGAGGTCGACCAGTCAGGAGGCCGCGTTCTGCTCGGGATGTGCTTCGAGGATGCCGAAGCGCCGTTCCAACCCTTCGTCCAGGCCATCGGCGACGACCTGGGGGACCTTTCGGAGGTGTCCGTTCGGCGCCGTGCCGGCAACGATGCCGCCGTCCTTGCACGGATCATCCCTGGCCTCGCGCGACGGACCGCTGGCATCGCGGCGACCAACGACCTCGACCCGGTGTCGGGACAGGCGACGATCGCGGCCGCCGTCGGTCGCTACCTGCGGCGAGCTGCCGAGGAAGCTCCGCTGCTGCTCGTCATCGAGGACCTCCACTTCGCCAGCGCAACGACGCGCGCGACGGTGCGCCACCTCGCCCGCTCGCCGATACACGCCCCGATCCTGACGCTGATCACCACCCGCGACACCGCACCCGATGTCGAAGCCGAGCTACGCGTGCTGCTCGGCGACCTCGCGCGCATGCCGGCGGTCGACAGCATCAACCTCGGTGGGTTGCCGGCCGCCGATGTCGCCGACCTGTTGGCACGGCTCGGGTCCAGTGCCGACACCACGACCGTCACCTACGAGACCGGCGGCAACCCCCTACTCGTCGTCGAAGTTGCCCGCAGCCGTGGCGACACCTCCGTGTCGTTGCACGCCCTCCTCGCCCGGCGGTATGCGCTACTGACAGACGCCGACCTCACTGTCGTCGATGTCGCCTCCGTCGTCGGAACGGAGTTCGAGGCGGACGTCGTCGCTCGCAGCGTGGGCTGCGATCTCGAGGTCGCTCTGGCGAGCCTCGAACGCGTCGGGGCAGCCGGCCTCGTACATGCCGTGCCGCGTCGACCGGGACGGTTCGCCTTCACACACGCACTCTTCCGGCGCAACCGCTACGACAGCATGCCCCTACGCACGCGCCTGATGATCCACCACCACGTCGCCGATACCCTCGCGGCACGGTTGCCGGCCGACGACACGGTGCTGCCAGAGCTGGCCCGACACGCGTTGATAGCCGCACCAGTCGGCGACCCCCCGAGGGCCGTGGAGTACGCGATGCGGGCGGCAGCCCGATCCGAGCGCTCGCTCGGGCTGGCCGAGGCCGCCACGCACTATCGCCGGGCTCTTCAGGTGGCCGCCGCAATGCAGGAGCCACAGCCGGACCTCGTTCTTGCGCTCACCACCAAGCTCGGCGAGGTGCTCAACGGCATCGGAGACCCGCAGTCCCGTGAGGTGTTGCTGCGCGCCGCCGCGATGGCCCGCGAGGCCGCCGATCCGGGAGCGCTCGCCGAGGTCGCGCTGGCAATGATCCGCTACGGCGGCGTCCCGGCCCCCGGCGCCGACCCCGACTTCGTCGCAATCGTCCAAGAGGCGCTGGTGGCACTCGGTCAGGAACCCAGCGCGCTTCGTGCTCGCGCGCTCGCCGCCTTGGCGGAGGACGTGACGTTCACCGATCCGAACCGGGCGCTACAGCTCTTGCACAAAGCACTGAACATCGCCGAGGGGCTCGGCGATCCAGAGACACTCGGTCACGTCCTGCTCTCCTACCGCCTCGCCGGCAAGATCCCCGGCAACGCCGACGCCGGGCATCCGACAGCCAACCGGTTGATCACCCTGGGCCGGCGAACCGGCCACACCCCGTTCGTCCTCCACGGTCTCGTCCAGCGGGCGTGGACGTTCCGCGACGAGGGCGACCTGGCTTCGGCCGACCGAGCAATGTCGGCCGCCCGTTCATTCCTTGGCGACGAGCCGGCTCCCGTCTATGCCGCCCTCTTCACGCTGTACCGGTCGTCGCAACTGATGCTCGCCGGCAACCTCGCTGGCGCCGAAGACGCGGCCAACGAAGTGGTCACCATCGCCACGCCATTCGATACCACGTTGTGGTACGGACCAGCCTTGATGGCCATCCGCGGCCACCAAGCCCGACTCGGCGAGCTGATCCCGCTCATCGAGGCCGGCACCGGCCATACCGCCTTCGGCGGGTCGTACCAGGCCGTCCTTGCCGCCGCCTACGCCTTCGCCGGCCAGCTCGAGGACGCACGCTCGATCCTCACCGCCATTTCGAGCAACGACTTCCGAGACGTCCGTCGCAACCAACTCTGGCTGACCGACATGACGTCGCTCGCCGAGGCCACCGACATCCTCGGCCACCAAGCCGCGGCCACGGCGATCGCCGAGCAGCTCCAACCGTTCGCGGGACGAATCGCCGCCATCTCGGCGACCGTCGTATCGACCGTCGACCTCGTCCTCGCCCAGATGGCACTCGTCACCGGCGACCACCAGCGCGCGAGACAGGTTGCCGAGCAGGCCGTCTCGGCCAGCCGCGAGCGCAAGACGCCGCTGTTCCTCGGCCGCGAGTTGCTCCGACTCGCCGCCGCCCGCCGGCACCTCGGCGACTCCCCGAAACCAACACAGGGCCTCGTACACGAAGCGCTGGCAATAGCAGACCGAACCGGCGGAACGCTCATCCAACACGAGGCGCGGCGCCTAGGACTGGTCGACGCACCCACGGCATGACCTCATCCCCTGGCAAAGTCCCGCCGATGACAGATAACCCTGGGACTCGCAGCTTGCGTCCGTAGATCGCCCCAGGACGCGCAGCCGACGGATTGCCAGAGGCGTCGGCGGGACGGCCGACAGGCGACAACGGGCGCCGATCCCGCACCTCGCCCTGTAGCGGGACTCCCCGCCCTCTCCAACCTCTACGCGCCTGGCCTGTCCCGCTGATCCGGCTCGAGTGTTGGGCCCAGCTCGTCAACGACGTCCGCGGCGAACTCGGTCATGTCGCTCTCGGTGAGGTCGTCTCCGTTGAACCGAGTGAGAAAGGCGCGATGTAGGCACGCGCCAACCAGCAATTCGGCCACCGCCGCCGGCTTGGCGGCCGCACGGACCCGGCCCGCTTCTTGCTCCGCGGCAAGGTAGGCGGCCACGGCTTCGACGTTCACTTGAGGCCCCCTGCCGGCATCGCGCAAGGCGCCTCGGAGGTGGCTCAAGAGCCGCGAGTCGGAGAACACCGACGCAGCGATGGGAAAGGTCTCGAGGTAGAAGGCAAGGAGCTCGGCAACGAGTCGTTCGAGGTTCGCGGCGAGCGCGCCGTGGCCGACCTGTCCGGCGAAGCCGTCGCGGACGAGTGCGACTCGGGGCAGGCGTTCGGTCAGGACGCTGAGGAAGAGGTCGACCTTGTCGCGGAAGACCTTGTAGAGCATCGCCTCGGACAAGCCGGCCGCGCCGGCGATCTCCTTGGTCGTGGCAGCTGCATAGCCGCGACTGCGCAGCACTTCGGCTGCCCCGTCCAGGAAGCGCTCTCGTGCGGTCAACGTTCCCCCTTGACCGGTGAGTGAACACTCACTAAGTTAGTGGGTGTTCACTCACCATACACGGTCGGAGGCACCCATGCGCCTCGCCATCTTCGGGAGCACGGGCCCCACGGGCCGGGCCCTCGTTTCGCAGGCCCTGGACCAAGGCCACGAAGTCACCGCGCTAGCCCGCGACCCGGCTGCCGTCGACGCGACCACTGGTCACCTTCAAGTCGTGCGCGCTGACGTGCTGGATCGGTCCTCCCTTGACGGTGTGCTCGACGGCGCCGACGCCGTGCTGTCTGCAATCGGCACCCACGGACGGCGACCAACCACGGTGTACTCCACAGGTGCTGCCAACATCCGAGACGCCATGCAGCGGGCCGGGGTTCGGCGCTTCGTTGGCATCAGCGCCCTGCCGGTGACCCCCCGAACCGAGATGGGGGCGGCCGAGCGTTGGATCGTCGTGCCCCTGTTACGGATCTTCTTCGGCTCGATGTATGCGGACATGACTCGAATGGAGCAGGTGCTACGCGACAGCGACCTGGACTTCACGATCATGCGTCCCCCCCAACTCACGAACAAACGGGCTACTGGTCAGTACAGGACAGCGATCAATCGACGTCTGCCTCGAGCCCGGAAGATCTCGCGCGCTGACCTGGCCGCAGAAATGCTCAGAGTCATTCCGGATCGGAAGACCGTGCGCGCCACCGTGACCCTGTCCTATTGACCACCGGTCGAAAACGCCCTGGCGGCGAAGCTGACCGAGCAGGCGGAGCCGGGCGGGGTCACCTGGACCGCCGGGATGCGCCCGCCGAGGGAGAAGTCGGCGTCCCAGGGCCGATTCGTACAAGACGCACCGCGCCCCGCGAGCGAAGCTGCGTCAGGATCGAGCGAAGGAAGGGCGAATGCAGCGGATGCTCACCCCGGGCGGCGGCAGGTGGGGCGCGGTGTGAGCGGCGCCGCAGCCGGGTCGGCCGGCGGACCCGAATGGGCGCCGCTCGAGAGGGTGATTGCAGGCGAGGTCGTCGTTCCCGGCTCGCCGGGCTTCGATCGCCTCCCCCGGCCGTTCAACGCCCGCTACCACGAGCCGCTGCCGAGGGCGGTCGTGCTTTGCGGTGCTCCCGCGGACGTCGTGGAGACGCTGGCGTTCCTCGCGGCCCACGGCCTCGAGCCCGCCATCCGCGGCGGCGGCCACTGCCTCGCAGGGCATTCGTCGAGCAGCGGGGTTGTCGTCGACGTGTCGGCGATGCGGGCCGTGTCGATCGACGGGGACCTGGCGACGGTAGGCGCGGGGGCCCGCCTGGGTGCCGTCTACGACGCGCTGGCGGCCGACGGCCGCACCATCCCTGGTGGCAGCTGTCCGCCGGTGGGAATCGCCGGCCTGACGCTCGGGGGCGGGCTCGGGATCCTGGGCCGGAGCTACGGGGTGACCTCGGACCGCCTGGTGGCGGCGGAGGTCGTCCTCGCCGACGGCCGTGTCGTGGTATGTGACGAGCACCACGAGAGCGACCTGTTCTGGGCGCTGCGGGGGGCGGGGGCCGGGAACTTCGGCGTGGTCACGTCGTTCGAGTTCCACACGGTCCCGGCGGCCGATGTGACCAATGTGCACCTCTGCTGGCCGTTCTCGGACGCCGCTGCGGTCATCGGCGGGTGGCAGGCGTGGGCGCCGTTCGGACCCGACGAGCTGGCGGCGAGCCTGAAGGTGACGGCCGCCGCCGAGGTGGACCAGCCGCCGGCGGTGGACGTCTACGCCGCAGTGCGCGGGTCGGAGGGCGATGCGGCGACGATGGCCGACCAGCTCGTCGACGGTGTGGGTCGGGACCCCACCGCCGTTACGCATCGGCGGATGTCGTTGGGGGAGACACGCCGGTTCTGGGCACAGGTCGGTGCGGTTGAACTGGCCAGCCCGATCCCGGAACCCGACGACCTGACGGTCCCGCGCCACCTCGTCGCCAGGTCGGAGTTCTTCCGGCGGCCGCTGCCGACCGACGCGATCGCCGCGCTGGTCGCGCACCTCGCGGCACGGCGCACCACGGGCGAGGAACGGGAGCTGGACTTCATGCCCTGGGGCGGCGCGTACAACCGGGTGCCGCCGGACGCCACGGCATTCGTCCACCGGGAGGAGCACTTCCAGCTCAAGCACGCCGCGGTTCTCGACCCGGAGGCGCCCGCGACCGCGAAGGCCGCGGCCCACCGGTGGGTCGGCCGGTCGTGGTCGACCGTGCACCCGTGGGGGTCCGGGCGCGTGTTCCAGAACTTCGCCGATCGCGACCTCGAGAACTGGGCCGAGGCCTACTACGGCACCAATTATCCCCGGCTGGTCCGCGTCAAGGCGGAGTACGACCCGGGCAACGTGTTCCACGCCGACCAGTCGCTGCCCGTGTGATCGCCTTGACGCTTCGCCCGTCGACCCCGCGGTCCCCGGACTCGAGATCCCGAGGACGCGCTCAGTGACACCACGACAGTCGCTCCTTCAGCGGTCACGGCACCGGGCGACCTTGCGCCACGCCCAAGGGCAGGAAACCGGCGGCATGGTCGTGATGCGCCCCGCACTCGTGCTCGGTCCGGGCCACGAATTCGCCCGGCGAGGCACCGACAAGGCGGCGAAACTCGCGGGTCAGGTGCGCCTGGTCGAAGTAGCCATGCCTCGCCGCGAGCGACGCGAAACGAACCATTCCGCCCGGACGCTGCGGGCCGGTGAGAGCTGTCTGGATGTCCGCCAGGACACATTGCAGGCGGAGGACTTCCTGCAAAACCTTGGGGCTGATCCCGACGTGGACATCGAAAAGGCGTCGGAGGTGACGGTCCGAAACCCCCGCATCCGACGCGGCCTCGCCGACACCCCCGGCACCGAGCGGGAGCAACGAGCGGACACTTCGCTGGACGACCGGATCCGGTGCCACGCCGTGCTCCGCTTCGATGGTCAACTGGTCCAGCAAGGACCCGAGCGCCTGTCGCGGCGACTTGGCGGCCGAGAGTCTCTCGCTGAGCATCGCCCAGCGTCCCGGCACGTCCTCGATGGCGACGTGAGCATCTCGCAGGTCACGGGCGGAGACCCGGAGAAGTCCGGACGCCACGCCCGGCCGCAGGCGTACACCGATGAGCGTGACCCCAGGCTCGATGATCTCGACGGATGGACGAGTTCGTGGGCCCCGGACATCGACTCCGCCACCGAGCCGATGGAGGAGATGAACCCCGCCGTCCGGCACCGTGCGATGGCTGTACGGCTCACTCTGAGCGGGAACCTGCTGCACCCACAGGCTCCACACGAGCTCACGGAGCCGCGGGGGCGGGGGAAGCTCATGGAACGTGCTCCCCGCGCCGTCGTCTACATGTGGATCCCGCATCAATCGTGCTCCGCGTATCGGGACCCTATCGCCGGACGCCGATCGAGCCACCGTAGGACGCATGGGGTCTGGGAGCACAAGGGCTCCCTGTCCCGCCCATCGCGGACAATGCTCAGGGTTGATCACCGAAACTGTCGGGACCAGGCAATAGGCACGTCGCAAGGAACGAAGGGATTCTTCAGATGAATCAGGCAGAGATCCGCGCGCTCATGAATGATCGGGTTGCGCAAGAACTGATCCAAGCGCCAATTCACGCCCGCCTTGCCTACACGGCGAGGGATGGCTCACCACGGGTCGTCCCCATCGGCTTCATCTGGAACGGCGAAGCCTTCGTCATGGGTTCCCCTCCTATCGCCCCGAAAGTGAAAGCCCTCTCCGCCAATCCGAAGGTGGCGTTGACGATCGACACTGAGGATTTTCCGCCGAACATCCTCCTCGTACGGGGCGAGGCGGCACTCGAGACGGTCGATGGCGTGCCTGACGAATTCATCGAGGCCGCTCGAAGGTTTGTTGGAGATGAGCGCATGCCGGAGTGGGAAGCCGGAGCACGTCGTCTCTACAAGCAGATGGTGCTCATTCGCATCACGCCTACCTGGGCCAAGATCATCGACTTCGAGACCCGCCTTCCCAGGTACGTGGCGGAACTGACCAAGGCGCAGTGAGTCCGTGCGACGTTGGGTAACGCCACGAGACGGCGCGCCATTGCTGAAGGTGGCTCGTAGCCAGACGCGATGAGATCGACCGAGTCGGCTCGTGAGGCTGCGCCCGTGTGGGACATCGCCACCCCCTCACGGCCCGGCCGGCTGCCGGGGGTCAGCATGGCCGGGTTCCGTGGCCGTGCCCCGGAGCTCGTCGACCTCAGCGTGATCCCGTACCCGGCTGTCACGCTGGCCGTCGACCTGGGCGACGGGCCCCTCGTCGTCGAGGACGTCAGCGGTCGGCAACAGCGCGGCAGCGTCGTGGCGGGACTGGCGCCCGGCAGCGTTCGAGCGCGTGGCCGGGACGTCGAGTGTCTGCAGGTGCGGCTGTCGCCGGTCATCGCGTACGCGGTGCTCGGTGACTCTGCGCAGCTGGGTGGCGCGGTGGTCGGCCTCGATGACCTCTGGGGCCGCGACGCGACACGAACCCAGGGGCAACTGCGCGCTGCCGCGTCGTGGGAGGACCGGTTCGCCATCGCGGAGGCCGCGCTCGCCCGACGACACGAGGCCGGCAGGGCGGTCGACCCGGAAATCGCCTTCGCCTGGGGGCGGACGGTCACCAGCCGGGGGCGGGTTCGGGTCGACCTGCTGGCCGCCGAGCTCGGATGGAGCCGCAAGCGCCTGTGGTCCCGGTTCCGATCCCAGGTCGGCCTCACCCCCAAGCGCGCGGCGCAGCTGGTCCGCTTCGACCACGCGGCCCACCGCCTCGCCGCGGGTCACAGCGCCGCCCGGGTGGCGGCGGAGAGCGGCTACGTCGACCAGTCCCACCTCCACCGGGACGTCGTGGCCTTCGCCGGCGTGACGCCCACGGCCGTTGCGGTGGCGCCGTGGCTCGCGGTCGACGACGTCGCGTGGGCCGCCCCGGAACACGCCTCCACGACGTGATCTAGCAGCCAGCACCGAGCCGGCACTTGTGAACTGAAGCGCGACATTTGTCCAAGACACAGACCGCTTCGTCCGCCGACAGTGGCGGTATGAAGATCAACGATCCCATCGCGCGAGCGCGCAACATCGAGTCGTTCGGCTTCGAGCAGCTCGGGGAGCTCAACGGTGTGCCCCTTGGCGTCGTGCGTGCTCCGGACCTCGACATGGTGAGCAGGTGGGAACGGCATCGCGACACCGACGAGCTGCTCATGGTTCTGCAGGGCAGCGTCACCGTCGAGATCCTCACCGACAGCGACAGCCATTCCGTTCCCCTCACCGCGGGCCAGTTCACGGTCGTGCCGACCGGACACTGGCACCGCCACAAAACGCCCCGCGACCTGATCGAGCTGTTCTATACGCCTGGCAGTAGCGAGGAATCGACCGCCGATGACCCTCGGACCGACCCCGACCCGACCGAGGTCGACCGGCGGGGCGCCGGCACGGACGACCGGGCGTCGGCGTGACGGTCAGCGTTGCATGCGTCGGCGACAGCATCACTCGCGCTCGAGTCGGTGTCGACGGCCTTGAGCCGCTCGCCCGGCGGCCCGGAATCGGCGCGCTGGTGCTATCCCGCCGCACATCACAGCACTACAAGCTGTGCTTGTCGCCGGCGGTGGGCATCGGTGTTGGACGTGGGCGGCGGGCGGGGTTACACCGAAGGTGATCCACAGGTTCAATAGGAGGAGGGAACAAGGCGGCCGGCTCTGCGAGGAGGTAGCTCCATGAGCCATAAGAACCTCAACCCGAGCGTGCCCGCCCATCCCAAGCGGGTCGCCATCGTCCTGTCGAATCCCGGGGTGTCGTCGACCACCGGCTGGCCCGTCGGCTTCTGGTGGGCCGAGCTGACCCACCCCTACTTCAGGTTCACCGAGGTGGGCTACGACGTCGAGTTGTTCAGTCCTCTCGGGGGCAGGTGCGAGGCCGACCCCATGAGCGACCCTGAGGACGCCAGCCAGTGGCAGGCCGAGGATGTCATCAGCCGCGGCTACAAGCACGACCCGCAGTTCCTCAAGCTCGTCGAGACCACGCGGCCCGTCGACGAGATCGACCAAGACCGTTTCGATGCCATCGTCGTCGTCGGCGGTCAGGGTCCGATGTTCACGTTCGAGGCGGCCACCAACCTGCACGCCAAGTTCACAGAGTTCTACGAGGCGGGCAGGGTCTGCGCGGCCCTGTGCCACGGCGTGGCCCTGCTCCGCTACACGCGGCTGTCCAGTGGCGAGTCGCTTGTCGCCGGCAAGACGGTCACCGGCTTCGCCAACGTGGAGGAAGATTTCGCCGATCGGTTCGTCTGGGACATGGGGGCGCTTCCACGCGACCGGCACGTCATGCCGTGGCGCATCGAGGACGAGCTAAGGGCGCTGGGCGCCAACTTCATCCAAGCCGGGCTGTGGAAGGGCTTCGCCATCCGTGATGGCAACCTGATCACCGGGCAACAGAACTTCAGCGGTGGAGACACCGCCGAGCTGATCGTCGAAACGCTCGGTCGATGATCCTGCGCCGGCCCCCGCGCTCGCCACGCAGGGTTCGATCCCGGCCTGTCGCGAGGACAACGGGGAGCGTCGGATGTGACCCATGACCGCCCACTGCGGACAACTCAGGCTCGGCGCAGGGGAGAACGCACCAGACGCCTTTCCCACCCAGTCCCTGCGAAGGAGATGACATGCTCGCAGAACACTCGATCGACGTGATGCTCACGGCGCCCGACCTGAGCGCGAACCACGATCGGTCGCTCGCTTGACCGACGATCCACTCCCGTCGCTCGACTCGCCGCCGCCGGGTGCCGACGGTCCCGTCACGACGACCGTGACCCGCCGGGTGAAACCTGGCCATGAACCCTTGTACGAGCAGTTCCTTGCCGGGATCAATGCTGCCGCCCGCCAGTTCCCCGGCCACCTCGGCGTCGAGGTCTTCCGCCCCGAGTCCGCCGCGGTGGGCGAGTACCGCATCGTCTACCGGTTCGACACCCGCGACCACCTGCGCGCCTGGCTCGAATCGGACGAGCGCGCTGCCTGGCTCGAACGCGCCGAGCCGCACGTCATCGGCCCGATGCGCACCCGGTTCGTGACCGGGCTGGAGAGCTGGTTCACCCTGCCGGGCCGCCCCAGCATCCCGCCACCGCCGCCCTACAAGATGGCCCTGCTCACCTGGATCACCATCTTCCCTCTCATCACGCTCGTGGTGATAGCCCTCGATCCCTTGCTCGAGAAGCTCGACCTCGTACCCCGGTTGGCCGTCACGACCGCCGTCACCGTCCCGATCATGACCTGGCTCGTGATGCCGCGAGTCACCCGGCTGCTACGCAGCTGGCTATACCCGACCGCCTCGCCCAAGCGTCGAATGCGCCAACCGTGACGCGGATTCGGCACGGCCCTCGCCTACGGGCCCCTTGCCAGTCGCGGGTCGGCGGAGCGCCGAGGCGGAGATGGCGGCCTCCAGCCTGGCGACGGCCGGTCCCACAATGAGGGCAACGCGCGGGTCCCAGAGGCCGTTGGGCCCGACGAGTGCCGCCTGCAGGGCCCGGTAGCCGGCGGCCGCGATGAAGTCGACGTCACTCGTGTCGATCACGATCGTCGTTCCGGGACCGCTGCTGACGCGGAGCCACGCCATGGCCTCCCCGAGGCGCGGGGCGGTGGCCATGTCGAGGTCACCGGAGAGACCCAGGTCGATGACGGAGCCCCGTCGCTGGATCGACAGGCCCAGCATGCCGGGTGGCGCGCGCCCTGCGGCAGCCGCGGCGCGGGTCGGGCGGGGGTTGTCATGGCGCTGGACACCGCTGACGGTGCCGGACCGGGAGTCCGTTGCCGTCCATTGGGTGGCCGGCATCAGGCCGGACTGCGCATCGACCGGCAACGTTGCCGTGTCCGCCCGGTCGGACCTGACGAGGGTGGTCCTCCGGCGGCCGTCGTGACCAGACGCGGTCGTGGGGGGCGATGTGGGGACGTGCTGCGTTTCCATGACCACATCCAACGGCGGCAGCCACAAAGCATCCTGAAGAGGAGCAGGGAACAACCTGAGATGGGTCCCGGTTCGCCCAATCGAAACGGACCGTCGCCATCGTGGTGCTCTTGGCGGCGAGAGGTGTCCGCCCTTCCTTCATCGGGAGGGCACGGACGGGACGCCCGCAGGTGCTCGTCTAGCTGTCAGCCGAACGGAGGCGCGAGACGTGCACGCTCCCGAGGCCCTTTAGCCGCTTGGGTCTCTGGGGCTCGATCACGAGCGTGATGGTGTCGCCGATCGCGTCCGCAAAGGCGTCATCAGCGAGCACGGTGTCGGGGGGTGCGACGTCGACCAGGCGGCTCGCCAGGTTGACGGGGCGGCCGAAGTAGTCGCCTCCCCGGGCGAGGACCTGACCGAGCGACAATCCAGCGCGGGCCGAGGGCAGGTCGTGTGCGGCACAGGCGTCGACGAGCTCGATCGCGCCCTGAGCCGCCTGTTCGGCGGTGGGGAAGACCAGCATCGCCTCGTCACCGATGAGCTTGACGACCCTGCCGCCGGCCTCCGTGATCACGTCGGAGGCGAGCGCCTCGAAACGGCCCAGCAGTCGCCCGAGTTCGTCTGCCGGCACGGAGCCGCTCATCCGAGTGAAGCCGACGAGATCCACGAATCCCACCGCCAGCATCGGGTAGTCGCCTGCTTCCAGGGTGGTGCGGCGTCGGAGTGCCTCGTCGAGCCGGCGACGGAACGCGTAGAGAAGGACCCAACCCAGGTCGGATTGCTGCACACCCCGCGCTGACGCCTCGGCGAGGACCCGCTCGCGCAAACCCAGCGCGGTCAGTTCAGCCATCGACTCGACCTCGATCTCGGCGATTCGGCTCATGTGAGAGCTGACCATGCGCGCCTCGCGGACGATCGCGTCAAGCGCGGCGCGACGGTGATCGCCTCGGACCGACTCGATGCCTTCGGCCGCGATCCGTAGCGCCCGGACGTCGTCGGTGGTGTAGGCGGACTCCTCCGGCGGTACGTCCGGGAAACCCAGGGCCCGCCAGAGCCGATCCGCCACCTCGTGGCTCACCCTCGCCCGGGCGCAGACCTGAGGCCAGGTCAGCTCCTTCGGCCCCAGCCGAACCAGGCGCTCCACCTCGTCGCCATCATCAACGTGCGGCTTCTCTCGCTCAGACATTTCGATCGGCACCGACTCTACGGCCGCGGCCGCGCCACGCAGGGAACAGACCGGCCTTCGCCCCATCGGAGGTGGTGGACTGAGGACGAGCTGAGCGGACCCGGGATGCCGATCTGGTCGAGCGCCTGACGTGACGCCCCGTCGACGCGGCAACGGCGAAGCGTGCACGATTGAGTGTGACCCACGGAGGTTGTTCGATGGCCACAGCGCTACAGCGCCCAACTCAGGGCCAGGGGCGTGTGATCGCCGGAGTCTGTGCGGCGATCGCCGACCGCTTCGGGATCGATCGCACGCTCGTGCGCGTCGCGTTTGTGATCCTCGGCGTGATGGGTCCGGGCATATTCGTCTACGTCGCCCTCTGGATACTCATCCCGCCCGCCGATCGGTAGTCAACAGCGAAGGAGGGATGCCGTGACCTGGACACTCGGTGTCACGGTGGTGCCGGTGGTCGACCTCGACCGGGCCAAGGACTTCCGACCGAGCTGATCGAGCCGAAGAGATCAAGATCGCAGAACTCGTGGAAGAAGGCAGTGAGCTGATGAAAACGATGACATGCAAGCAACTCGGCGGGCCGTGCGACCACCAACACCAAGGTCAAACGGCAGACGACGTCATCAAGGCCCAGGATCGGCATCTCAAGGAGATGGTCGCCGCTGGTGACACCGCGCACACGCCCGCCCTCAAAGACATGAAGGGCCGCTGGAGGCACCCGATCTCAGGGATGGGCTGGTATCGCACCGCCAAGCGAGACTTCGCCGCACTCCCCGAGGACTGAACGCGCACACATCTGCCTCAGGGGAGGCTCACGACCGAGGCGCGCACGAAATGACTTGGGGCTCGAAGTGACGTCGCCGCCCGATGACCGCGTGACGCCCGACGGAGGCTGGGTAGGACGTCTGTTCTTCGGGCCGTGGTGGCTGGTCTACGCCGGCCTCGTGGGACCGACTGACGAGCACCGGCACCACGCCGTCCAGCTCGTGGCCGCGCCCGGGACTCGCGGGCTCTTCACCACCGGCGCCCACCCCAGCCCCTTCATCGTCCCCGCCGACCACCCTCACGCCATCGCCGGGACCGGCACCGGCGTGGTCGTCTTCGTCGACCCAGAGGCAACAAGCGCTGCCACCTTCGTATCCCGCCCACCATTCCGCTTCAGCGGTGCAGACCTGCCGGAGACCATGGCCGACGCGACCCGCGTTGTCACCGCACTCGCCCAGCTGGCCGACCGCCGGCCGCCGGATCGACACCCCGCCATCGCCCGGCTGCTCGCGCTCCTCCCCGACGACCCCGACGCCCCCCTCTCAGTGCTGGCCGCCGACGTCGGGCTCTCGCCCGGCCGTGTGACCCACCTGTTCCGAGACCAGGTCGGTATCTCGCTGCGCGCCTATCGGCGCTGGGTCCGGTTCCTCCTCGCCGCCGAAGCCCTCCGGGACGGGGCATCACTCACCGGCGCCGCCCACCACGCCGGTTTCGCGGATGTCGCCCACCTCCACCGCACCTTCCGCCACCACTTCGGGCTCCAACCCGGTCCGCTCCTGCGTACGGTCGAGTGGGTCACCGTATAGCCGCTCGGTTCAAGACAACGAGCAGGCGAGGCCTTGATCCTCGGGCCATGCGAACACTCATCCGCTACGGCTATGTGCCCCTCGTCGGCGCTCTCGCCGGCCTGGCGGTCTGGCTCGCCGGACACGAGGCACCCCTCTGGAGCCTTGCCATCGTCGTCATCGTCGCGATCGCCGCCTCGTTCACCACCGAACGCCGACTTCCGGTCGACCCCGGATGGAACCGTGACCATGGCGACCGCCGCCGTGACTTCCTCCACACGCTCGTCAACGAGACGGGCACCGCTGTCAGCCTCGCCCTCCTCCCGACGCTCAGTGCTCTGTTCACTCTCGGTGATACCTGGCCGCACACGTGGCCGTTCGCCGTCCAGGTTCTCGCCGCCATCGCCGTGTTCGACCTCGGTGTGACCCTCGCGCACATGGCCAGCCATCGGGTCGAGCTGCTGTGGCGCTTCCACGCTGTCCACCACAGCGTCCGCCGCCTCTATGGGCTCAACGGGCTCATGAAGCACCCGGTCCACCAGCTCATCGAAACAACCGCGGGCATCACCCCCCTCCTGGTCGCCGGCGTCCCCGAACCCGTCGCCGCTGCCCTCGCCGCCTGCGCGGCCCTCCAGCTGCTTCTCCAGCACTCCAACGTCGACTATCGCGTCGGCCGCCTTGGCAGCGTGCTTGCCCTCAACTGCGGCCACCGCCTCCACCACCTCCGGTGGGACGGCGTCGGCGACGTCAACTTCGGGCTGTTCACCCTCGTGTGGGACCGCCTCCTCGGTACCTACGCTCCACCCGGACGCACCGTCACTACCGACGAGCTCGGCATCGCCGCCCGCCCCGACTATCCAGCCGGATATCTCGCCCAGCTAGCCGAGCCGTTCCGCCACCAACCCGCTCCGCTCGCCGCGCCATGAGACCCGGCGACCACACAGCCAGCGTGCCCGGGGTCCCGAGCTGTGGCGCTACCCGAGCCAGGGCTCGACGGCTGCACTCCGGATCAGAGCCCGGCCCGGCATCCTCGGCCGGTGCACATCGAGCCCTGCTTCCGCGAAACTGGTACGCATACGGGGTTCCGAACTGGACCTCAACAATGGTCCACTTGGCGGGTACGGTGACGATATGGTCGACGCGGGAGAGACGCCGGTGGGGATGGTGGAGCGGCGGCACCACCGCGACGGTGGCCCCGAGCAGCTGGGCGGTGCCGATCCCAACGAGCGGCCGGGCCGGGTGCGCCACCTGGTGATCTTCCGGGCTCCGATCGTCGGATGTGTTCGACGGGTGGCGTAGCGGTGGGGGTTTCGGTTTAGCGCAGGGCCTCGGCGAGCAGGCGCACGCCCCGTTCCAGCTGGGCCGGGCCCAGGGTTCCGTACCCGAGCACCACCGCGGGCGGTTCGTCGGGGCGTCCGTTCATGCGGAAGGGGTTCAGTGGGTAGACGCCCACGCC